>Ga0315905_10000026_pt1 | contig 144745 bp, 150 predicted proteins | sample LakEriMetagenome_5_FD_203522 | JGI IMG/M metagenome (GOLD analysis project Ga0315905, IMG submission 203522) | Freshwater fungal communities from buoy surface, Lake Erie, Ohio, United States - Buoy 4 MA121 | ecosystem: Environmental > Aquatic > Freshwater > Lake | place: USA: Lake Erie, Ohio...
CTTTAGGGAAAAGCGGCTTCTCATGCTTTAACAAGCACGAGAAGCTTGTTTTCCTTTAGGGAAAAGCGGCTTCTCATGCTTTAACAAGCACGAGAAGCTTGTATTCCTTTAGGGAAAAGCGGCTTCTCATGCTTTAACAAGCACGAGAAGCTTGTTTTCCTTTAGGGAAAAGCGGCTTCTCATGCTTTAACAAGCACGAGAAGCTTGTCATTATCCCACCCAGGCGACCAGCGATCTGCGTGTTCGCACACAACAAAATAGGCCGCCGCCGCTTTCTCCAAAATATGCGGGATTTCACGCGCGTATTCTTCCTCAGCCGTGCTGCGAAAGATATCCTCTATGACGAGGATGCCCCCTGGTTTGAGGCGCGGCCAAGCCTCTCTGATAATACGAATCTGGTGGCCATGCTCATGGCTACTGTCATCAATAATAACGTCGAATAGCTCACCCCTTCCTTTAGAGGATAAGACTTGTGCTATGTCACCGTCCACCGAGACATCCATATGCGCAAACTCGAATCGCGGGCCCACGAGACTACGACCATGTTCCAGAAAATTCTTGTCCCTATCATACATATGTATGCGAGCGTCTGGATGAGTAAAATATGATTCCCAGAGAACTGCGCTGTTTCCTGCTGCAACCCCAATCTCAGCAAACCGGATAGGTTTATTTCGGAGCGGCGCAAACAACATGGAATACACGGCGGTGTAGGGATGACGATGAGAGCGCGTATTATAAGGGCTCTTATCCGTTCCACATACCTGTCCAAGTAGGCACAGATCTGTTTTGGCTGCCGTAGAATCAATAATCAGGCGTGGAATCATCTTCATATGAGTTTCTCACACCCTTTTAAGCAAGAGCCTAATGGCACGTGGAGGAGGATGCGGATGTTCATGGCGGGCAACAGGAGGGTTCTATCCGAGTGTAATGGGGGGTGTGGCAACTACTGGTCCGTATTTCGTAACAGCTGTTGTTGCCCAGGCGGCTCGACTCATCCGGAATGAAAGGCAGCGTATGAGCACGAGGAGGCGATCCGTAGGGTCTGCCCGGGGTAAAGCTACCCGCCGCAGCAAACGCACACGACGCGCCAAGAAAAACGCAACACACCGGCAAAAATACGCGCTACAGGCATAAAGAGGTTTTCAAGCTATGAATATAGAAATGTCTCTTAGTCGTCCCAATGTGAACGCCAACGGCAATCTTCTGGAGTGTAGCACGGTGCAATCCGGCGCAGTTCGCACGCTTGTCGAGGCTCTGAAGGAGATTCTGACGGAGGCGAATCTGGAGTTCGACGGCCAGGGTATCAAGGTCATGGCGGTGGACGAGACTCACACGGTGCTTGTGTATCTGCGCCTTCATGCAGATCGCTTTGAGAAGTATTACTGCCCTGCAAAGCATGTGCTCGGCGTGAATATGATCTATCTGTTCAAGCTTATTAAGACGATGGGTAACAACGATAATCTGACAATTTATCTGCCTGCGTCCAATCCGAACAAGCTGGGGATTCGTATGGAGAACTCGGAGAAGTCGACAGTGACGAACTATTTCCTCAAGCTGTTCGATACGGATGTGGAGGACATTCAGATTCCGAATCTCAACTTCACCAGCATCATTCACATGCCGAGTGTGGATCTCCAGAAGATCTGCCGCGATATGAATGCGCTGGGTGAGAAGCTGGATGTGGAGATAACGAGCAGCGGCTCGGATCTCATCTTCAAGTGTATGGGCGATTTCGCCGAGCAGGAGACGATTATTTCGGAGCGCAACAACTCCAATATGAAGGTACACAAGTTCGGGAATGGTGCGGCGGAGATTGTCCAGGGCATTTTCCAACTGAAGCATCTAGTGCTCTTCACCAAGTGCACGAGCCTGTGCCCTTCTATTGAGCTATATCTGAAGAATGACATTCCCCTGATTCTGCGCTACACGGTGGCGAATCTGGGTGAGGTGAAGCTGGTGCTTGCGCCTATGAAGAACAAGCAGGCGGCGGTTGTGTAACGTGTCATTAAAAATTGAATCATTCATGTCCCAAACTTGCCCGCACATAAAATGGACGGGCAAGATTGGGATCCTGTTGTTATCAAGAGGACGACCCCGAGGCGCGTTGTGAAGGGTGCGGGCATGGCAGTGACGGCGACTGCGGCGGAGCAGCGGCGCGTGGCGGCGGCCGAGATCCCAAAGCCGCGAGTGCTCTCCGCAGAGTCACGCACGCAGATGATGCAGCTGCGTGCGGCCATGAAAAAGACACAGGTGGAAATCAACCAACTATGTGGCTTCCCTGCGAACACGATTCGTGATATTGAGTCTGGGAAACTCACTCCGAATGCGGGACAGCTGATTCGTCTGAACAACATTCTGCGGACGAAGCTCACTCTTGCCTGACGCGGGTTTTCGCCGCCTCCGATAATCTGACAACCATATATTATGACCTCGTGGCTAAAACAGTCGTCGGTGAAGCCTCTTCCGAAGAAGGACTCACTCTTTTTTGAAACGGACAGCGCCGGTTTCTGTGCGCAGTTCAATAACTATTTATATGCGACTCTGTATGCCAGATCCCTGAAGACACGCCTATACGTAAATGACACAACGAACTCTCTTTCAATCCGCTACCCTCTTTTGAGAAACACCTTTGTTCCCGTGGCAGATCTTTCCGACGTTCAATTCACGGATGGGCAGATTCTGACCGCGTCGTCCATAAAAAACAGAGCAGTTCCTCTAAGAGTATTCCTCAACGCGGTGACGCCGGCCAATCTTCGTGTAGCCGCTCGCAGCATTTTCGAGTGGAATGATACTCTTTTAGAGAAAATGATGAAGCTCGTGGATCACCTTCCTTCCGAGATAGATGTAGCCGTTCATATGCGGGGCGGTGATAAGATTGTTACAGGCGAGATGCGGCCTCTAACAGTTGATCAATACGTGCGGGAGGTGGAGACATATTTGCGCTCCTCCAAAAAACAGAGTTATAACGTGTTTGTAATGAGTGATTCCCCTGAGCGTATCGAGGAGTTCACGAAAAAGGCTCCTTCTTCTTGGAAGGTACACACGCTCCGTTCTCCCATATCTATGGGGGGACATGTTCAGCGCTTTTTCAACGCGGCGCCCGCGCGTGAGCGCATGGATTCGTATATCAGCTTCATGGCAGAGCTGTATGTCGCGCAACGAGTGCCTCGCATAGTGTGTACGTTCAGCAGCAACGTAGGGCGATTCTTATATCTTACTGCAGACGATAGGACGACTGTAGTAAGTATAGATGAATCGAAGTTCGTTGCGTTTTAAAAAATAAATGAGCACATAGCGGTATCTACATCTTCTTGTCTACATGCGGCGTGTAAAGAACATCCGCAGGGACAAGCTTCGGGTGTAGAAGATGGATACCTGTTGGGACATTGTATGTTTCAGAATCTTTGTTCCAGATTTTGATAACATAGAACCCCACATGCTGGGTTCCATTCGGCCCACTCATCACTTTTGGGCTGATACTTACCCCCATGATTTGATCTTGAGACGCAGTTGTTACATTGCCCAGCATCGCACCTACGATATAGGCCTTGAAATACTCGGCACCGTCCTCGGGGCTCCCACGCAGAGAATAACTACCTCCGCGAATATTTTGATAGTTCTCCCACAGCGGAGGAATCGGATCGCGCATACAGAAGAACATGCCCCGCTTTATTTTATCGCCTAACTCGTTAAATATGGCTAACACTTCACCAAGTGTTGAAAACTTGCCGAGTGGCTGAAAAGTGTCAATAGTCCACCTCTTTTCTCTTGGCGCATGGAAATACAATGTCCACGTGCCAGAAGGTAGAGGAGCATCCATATTAGCAGACATGGTGAATGCCGCTGTTATACATGGAATGTTAGCTCAATTTTAAGCCCCTTGCCTTAGTCTAGTTTGTCAATATTTGCCGAGGATTCGATAGTCTCCTGTTGCTCCTCCTGTTGCTCCTCCTGCTGCTCCTCCTGTTGCTCCTCCTGCTGCTCCTCCTGCTGCTCCTCCTGCTGCTCCTCCTGCTGCTCCTCTGCGTAGCTTACAATCATATCATTAAGGTTCACCCTCTGACTATCACCGTCATTCGTAATCAAATGAACAGCAAAGTTTTTAGAGGGGTCCAATACAATACCCGAAGAAAGAGTCCACGCACCTATGATATGAGCAATATACGGCGCGCACACTTCTCCACAGGCAATATACACACGAATGGTTTCGATGAAATCGGTAAGATCATATGCGATATTCCCATCCTCCACGATTTCCATACTCAGAATGGGAAGATTATCACCAGCTTGCGAGGAGGCAACCATAGGCCACTCAAAAAACTCGTGCGTATCAGAGTTGTAGGTCCACATTGGAATAGCAGAAGTGCTCGCATACGGATTCACCTTTGACGTAGGATATGCATTTACGACCTTGTCAAAGAAAATATACGTCTCAGGCGCAAAGACATTAAAAAGAGCATTAAACAGCTTCGTTGTAAACTTGGTTGCGTTTGCCAGAGTATTGCTAGCATAGTTATAGGTGCTTAGAAGCCAAAAAGTAAGCATCATCATTCTAGGTATAGAACGTGGCTAATCCTTAAGTCTATGGGCATCGACATGGTTTCTTATTGCAATCCTTACAGGGTGGTTGAAGAGGAACTGTGGGATACGGGCGTCGTAAAGGCGCTGCCTCAGAAGCTTGAATACCCATGCCAATAACTAATATGAGAAATGGGAGGGCTAAAAGGCCCCACGCAACCATGGGCGATCCGTATTGGCACAGGACCGACATTAATAACACAGATAACAGTCCAAAGAAAATATGCCCGTATAGGAGCTGGTATTCATGTCGGAAGAGATCTAAAAATACAAGAGCCACGAACAATGAGGCCGTGGCTATTGTAGGCGTGCAAAGGGCGTCCATTTATACAGAGCTTAGATATTACGCATCGGGTTTCTTTACAATAATGCGCTTCTTCACTTCGCTCCAGACACCAATAGGTGTTGTGATTAGCCCGCCTTCCTCATCTGCCATGAAGACATTGTTTTCAGAGTCGCGGTAGTAGGTTGAACCCCTGTATTCAAAATCCGTAAGTGCCTCCTCTTCCTCCTCCTCGGCCTCCTCCTCAACCACCTCCTCCTCTTCCTCAACCTCCTCAACCACCTCCTCCTCTTCCTCAACCTCCTCAAGCACCTCCTCCTCTTCCTCAACCTCCTCCTCGACCTCCTCCTCTTCCTCAACCACCTCCTCGACCTCCTCCTCTTCCTCAACCACCTCCTCAACCACCTCCTCAACCACCTCCTCCTCCTCCTCCTTCTCCAACGCCTTCAACGCGCTGCTATTCAAGAGAAGGCGATCCGCCACGCTCAAAGGCTCGGGCCCCGTCTCCGTAAGAACCACTTCCTTCTTCGGAATGACTTCAATGCCCTCCAAAGGATTGCGAGGAATCAAAGGCGTATTCGCAGCCGACAACTCCGCCACTTGCTTCTCCAACTCAGCAATACGTTTCAATACGACCGCCATAGCCCAGGGCTCTGCGCCTGTGGTGTTAGGGCCTCCCCCAAATACATAAGGGCCGGTAGGAGCCGTGTAAGGAGGGATAGATGTCGTATAAGGCCTCACGGGATTCGTAAGGCTCCGCTGAACTACCTCTTCAATCATCTGAAGCCGCTCATGAATAGTGCGCTCGAGGCCGCTAAACAACTCATGAATCATTGACGCTGACATCTCCTATAAAGGCTACTATGAAGGCATGGTTGCTCAATTTTAGGTAGCTGCTCGCCGCCCACCTCCTATTTTAATGTTCATAACCGTGTCAAGAGTCGACTCCCTCTCCTTCAGAGGCTTGCTACGTTTCAAACGCAACCCCTCCTCTACAGAACGCTGGGGAACCACTTGAAGCGCCCCACCCTGTTTCAGATTTGTATCGAAAAAATCAATCGGCTTCGTGTCGATCGATCCCAGGATGCTGACCATAGGTGGCATATGAACATCTACACGCACCTTCTTCTCGTACATCGTCGCCCGAAATACATCAATAGACATGGGCCCGCCGAAAAGCTTCAGGGACTCGCGCGCGGGAGCAGGAAAAATGCGCCCCGTTCCATTACTGTCATAAACGCGATGAAGGAGTGCCATACGTTCCCAACGAACATGCGGGTCTAGGCTCTCAGTTAGAAGATAGGCAATACCGCATCCGGGCGAACAGAAGTTCCCATAGACCATATAAACCATGTCGACCTCGCGTTCCGGAATAATACAGGGCATACCCTCAAACGTGTGCGCGCACCAAAAACAGGCAATCTCAGTATTCGAGGGTAGGCGCCGCTCTTGAGAGGGGGCTTTGAACTGAACCATCAGGTCCGCCCGCGTAAAACACGGCATAGACCTAGGAACTTCTACCGCCGGTGATGCGACTGCAACCGGTGTAGTAACAGATGTCTCCAGCTGCCGAGATTCCACATGCTCTTGTCCCGCCGTGAACATATCCCCGTCGGCCGCGTCGTATGGGGCGGGCCCTTCCGCAGAAGGGGGGTTCGGGTCATATCGTAGCGCCTGATCATGAAATAGCACCTCGTTCGTGCGAATCTGTAGGTGCGCAATAAGGGGGCGCCGCGGCTCCGGGCTGAATGAACCATCGATCCCATCCGCGGTCACAACCGCAACGACTTTTACAGGCTTCTTCGCCGCCTTCTTCTTTGGAGTAGGTGCACTCTCCACAATCTGCGTAGCCGCAGTAACCTCATCCGCCACAGCCTTCTTTTTACTCCCCTTGGCCGCAGGCATTTTTCCTATACTCACACCGCGCTGTGAAGTTTAAGCCGTTTGCGGCCCGGTCTAAAAAGATAAAGGCAGAATCTAGTAAATGGAAGGTCTTGGTCTTCCACCACGTATAGAGACTCTTCTCCAAACGATGGTCAAAGAGCCCACCACTCGTTCTCATCTTCTTATGATAGGCCCTCCTGGTTCTGGGAAAACAACCTCGGCCCGTTTCTTTGTAGAGGCCCTTCACGGCGCATCCAAGTCCTTTTTCGGCCGCGCCCTCTTTTTGAACTCTAGTGATGAGCGTGGCCTCGAAGCTGTCCGTAGCCGCGTGTATCCTTTTATTCGTTCCTCTTTCGACGCCCTGTTTGTCAGCAGTGGACCGAAAGTCATTGTGTTTGACGAAGCGGAAACCCTGACCGATCAGGCCCAGATTGCGCTCAGACCTCTGCTTGACATGAGCCCGCAGAAGGTCTTAATTGTATTTTTATGTAACTCTATTTCCAGGATTCACCCGTCCATTGTCCACAAGTTTCTCACCATTCCCTTTGAAGCCCCGAAGCCCACCGATTTCCAGTTCCGGATTCAAAAGATTCTAGGCGATGAACGCACTTCTAGCATGTCAGGCCTAGATATCCAGTTTCGTCGTGGTGATATTCGTTTTTTCCTACTGAACCCCGGTCGTTATTATGACTGCGCGAAGCTGTGGAATGACTGTTTTACCGTTCATAACTCGCAGATTCGTAGCCTGTTTGATCAGGCCCTCTCTAAATGGGTGTTTTCCGACCTTGCCATGTTCTGTTTATTTACTACAAAGGCTTTGGGCCTGCTTACGCCCGATGCACTGAATGAAATGCTTCGTATAAGTGATGTGGATTTCATTAAACAGTGCGGGCCTAAACTGCGCAGCCACCTACTATCCTCTTGGTTTGAACAATACGCCCGCGAAAAATTGGAACAGTGGCCCCCTGCCGAGGGGGTATAAACCCCGGAATATGGCCACCCCTCTTACGTTCACCCCACTGAGGATTTCCACTCTGGTTACTACGGGGCATCTTGGTTCCACCATAAATCTTACAAAGCTCTTTGAACAGATTCCGACCGTTCTCGTTCCTATTGGCTATCCTAGCGAGGGTATTCTCAAAATGGAGCACGAAACAAAAGTCGTTGGACACTCGGCACGTGATATGCTTACCAAGCGCCGAGTGAGTGCGAAAACATTCTTTAATCAGAGCACACTGGTGATTCGTAAACTCCGAGGTGGGACTGGCACAGATGCTGCCGAGTTCAAAGAGGTGAACGTGAAACTCTTTGCTAACGGGGGCTTTCAGATGACAGGAGTGACATCAGAAGAGTTCTCTCGCATTGTCCTCGACTTTATTCTTGAAAAGATGTCCGGCCTGGCGCAACCTATTTCCGAGACACCCCTTACGGTAAAGAAGTTCGCCATTCAGCTTTTGAACTCCGACTACAAGATGAATACCCTCTTGAAGCGGGCGGAACTTCATCGCATTCTCTGCCAGCAGTATCATCTTTCGAGCACACTTGAGACGACCATCTATCAGGGGGTCAATACGAAGTATTATTACAACGAAGCTGCTCCGGCAACACGGGGCATCTGTATGTGCCCGAAGTTCTGTAATGGGCAGGGCGACGGAACACAGATCGGCGCATGTAAGAAGATTACTATTGCCGCCTTTCAGACCGGTAGTATTATCATTACGGGCGCAAGGAACAAGCAGCAGTTGGACGAGGCATACACCTTCATGAACGAGGTTCTCCAAACGCACAGGGATACTGTTGCAAAGGTGGCACTTGCGTAAAAATAAGTATCCTGCTTTCCCAGAACACCACAGAATTTACCATGTCGACCCCTTCTTCCGCGACCCCCGCACCCCCCGCGCAAGCTCCGGCACCTATGCCCTCCGCCCAAGTTCTCATCCATGCGGCGAAGCTGGCTCTTGAGCAGGACAAGCCGATTCTGCTCGACTATTACGTCGACACGGCCACCGGCAAGGCTTTTTTGGGTGAGGATCAGGAGACAAAGGAGAAGATGCTGATCAAGTCCAGCGAGGAGTTCACCAGTCTTGTCCAGAAGGTCTACAAGGTCCAGGATGACTACATTGTGATGACGGAGAACTCCATCTATATCGCGAGCGGCAAGATCCAGAAGCGCCGTATCCAGGCCCCTGCGCTCCGCGGTTTCTAAATTTGAAGGCTGTGCTCCCCGTAGTATTCATATATAGATATGGACTCTACAGTGTCTTCGCCCCATACTTTCACCGAGCCGGTTGCGAAGGGCTACACCATTTATACGAAGCCTGGCTGTCCCTACTGCGTTCGTGTCAAGAATCTCTTAGAGACGCGCGGTGTCATCGGTATTACACTCGTAGAGTGCGAGGACTATCTTCTCGAGGCCCGTGATGAGTTCTTGGCCTTCATCGCAGCTCGGGCTGGAAAGGAATACAAGACGTTCCCGATGGTGTTCGAAGATGGTCAGTTTATCGGGGGGTTCATGGACACCAAAGGACACCTCGATAAGAAGATAGATTGAAGTTCTAGGCTACTAGGACAACGAATATTGCCAAGAGAATGAGGAAGATCCCATCATTCCAGGCATGTTCTTTTGTTATTTTTATAGTGCGACCTTTCCAACTATCCATGGCACCACCCAACCCGGTCAAAATCACCGCTAAAATCGCAATGAAAATGGCAAACCAGTGCGCGGGCTTCATTTCTATTTCTATGTTAGAAATGGCAAAGTTGTCCAGAGGAAAGAAGATGCGTAAAATGACTCGTAAGGCCGGTCGCAAAGCTGGACGCCGCGCTTCGCGCAGACGGGCGATGCCCATGATGTATTACGGAGGCGGTCAGGCGCTTGTTCCCGCGGGCGTAAATGATGCGAGTATGCAGGCCTCTAGTCGCCTCAGCTTGGGTCAAGGCAACCAGTATGCATCCCTCCACACAGGCCAACACGGAGGTGCCGCTGTGAGCCTCGCCGCCGCCGCCCCGCCCGGTTACACCGGCGTGCTAGACTCCTCTCTGGTTCCCTTTGCGCGCACTGGTCCCACCTTGGCGTCGCTGAATGCCGCCGCTGGAATGCAGGACGGTGGCGGGCGTCGTAAGAAGGTGAAGGCGAATCACAAGAAAATCATGGCGATGCTGAAGAAGCTGAACAAGAAGATGACTCGCAAGGCTCAGCGGGGCGGTATGCCGGCACTCACACATGCCGCGGACTATTCTTCGCCCGGCATGCTTCTCAGCCCTTCGGCGGAGCGCGCAGCTCTTGGCGCCATGAACCCCGAGTGGCGTCTGGCGTCGGATCCCAGCGCCTTCGCCCCCAAGATGTATTAGTTTCATGAAAACACTTCCATGATTTTTTCCTTTGAGGACTTCAACATACTCTTTTCAGCATCCGTGGGACGCACAGATACTGAAAGGCGAAGATCACCTCTTCCTCCACCCTTCCGCGGCATCCCCTCTCCAGCTATAACCACCACCTCACCATTCTGGACACCCACGGGGATATCCACGACAATCCCCTGTGGATACGCGGGATGTCCCTCCATTTTCTCCGAACATCCGAGAAGCGCATCACGTAGGCCGATAGTAGTTCCGGCGACCAAGTCGTCCGTTCCGCTCATCCGCTTGAATCGTATATCCTCGTCCGCCTCCTGTAAAACAATATGGACATCGCCCGCCTCCGCGTATTCATGCTGATCCGAGCACTCTTTCTCGAACACCAGCACCTCTTTTGGGCGCATTCCAGGTAACACCCCGATTTCCAGCACCTTCTCCTGCGAGACGAACTTCTTGCCATTACACTCCGCACAGACAGAGGCTACACGACGCCCTTCACCACTACAATCTCTACACGGCCCGTGCGAAACTGCCTGCATCGGCCCCATCATGATAATCTGTTGCCGCATGCCGGATCCCCCACATCCAGCACACGGCTCATACTTCTCCGCCCCCTCACCCTTGCACGGGCCACAGAACTTCTGCCGATCGAACTGGATCTTGATGCGCTTCCCGTGATAGTAATCCCATAAGCTAATCGGCATTTCATGGACTTTCGGTGGCGCCTTTGCTCCACGCCGGCGTGGTTGGCCCCCTCCAGGCGGCCCACCCTGTTGCCCGAACATTCCAAAGAGACTCCCAATATCAAACGGGATACCGCCCCCCCCTCCAAAAGGATTAAACGGCATTCCGCCCGCAAACGGAATCTCTTCCGTTATATCCTGTTCTGAGCCTGTCTGGTCATACATCGCCCGCCGCTGCTCATCTCCTAGCACCTCATACGCATGCTGGATTACTTTGAACTTCTCAGGATCACCGCCTTTATCGGGATGATTTTGAAGCGCGAGTTTTCGATGAGCCTTTTTTATCTCATCAGGATTCGCGTTCCTATTTACCCCTAGTATGTCATAGAGTGATGGCATTCCTCTGTAGTTAGCAAACACACTTGTTTAACCCAGCAAAGAGACCTTAAGAATCTCTATTGTTTAAACAAACAGGATGACCCAGGTGTTTACAACTAGCCTCGTGGGCCAAGAAGATAGTGTCGCGTTATTGAATCAAGTGCTAACGGACCCCCCTCATCTCTTTTTCTCGGGTGGATATGGTTGTGGAAAAACGACCATCGTGAATGAGTTCCTGAAGGCGTATTATCAACCTCACGGGATTTCCACCCGAGATCCTGAATGGACACTCTGGCTCTCGTCAGAGCAGGATCGCGGCATCCACTGCGTCCGCCAATCTGTCGCCGAGTTTGTCCGTCATTCTTCTGCCCGCGAAGGGGTGTATCGCTACATTATTGTCGATGACGCCGATTCGCTGCCCATGATTTCCCAGCAGGCCTTGAGGCGGCCCATGGAGACCCACGCGCATACAACACGCTTCATATTTGTCAGTCGTCATAGCACCGATCTTATTCAGCCACTCAAGTCGCGCTGTATGCACCTCGAGCTAGAAATGATTTCTCCCAATGTTCTGGTGGAGCATTTCTGCACAAAGGCCGGATTTCCAGATATTCGCCTCGAGCCCATGGCCATTGCCATGTTTATGAGTCTGGCGCAGACACCCACGGAGATAAAGAATATTTGCCAGATCCTGTGTCAGACCTATGGGGCAAAACGCGATCCTACTATCCCTATAAAGTCGGATGAGATCCTGTCCCTATTCGCATCACCTTCATTTTCCCTTTGCCTCGACCTTCTTAGGGCCTATGTTCGCAAGGATAGGAGCAAAATGATGAATACATTTCTGGAAATCTGGAGGACAGGTATTTCTTATGAAGATTTCCTCCACGAGCTCACTTCCTCTGTCGTTCAACTCGGTATTCTTCCACCCAGTATCAATCAGAACATTCACCAGCTGATTCTGAAGGGATGGATATCCTTCGCCCAGGGAAAAACGCATTCCCTCGATCTCATGCGCCTCTTTTTTTCGGACGATGCCACTATTAGTTAGGTATGCCGGCCACCGCCCATAAGAAACTATTCAGAAAAGAACCCCCCAAAGAACTGGTGGATTCTATTCTCCGGGCCTCAGGACTTCTTGGAATGATAGATCTCCGCTGGTTCACACGCGATGAGCTTGTCTTGACAGGGTATGAAGAATGGCTGCCGACCTTAGAGCCGTATTACTTGCCCTGTAAGGCCTCGCGATTTCTCCATGGCGAGATGGACTGCGCCAAACTTATAACAATCTTCAGACATATTTTGCGACCTCATGGATATGATCTTCACGTCCAGGAGCGTCTCTATAAGGAACACAAACACACTATGTATCAAATCCAGCCCACGAATCCCTTTCGAGATTTGAGTGGCGCATCGGCCTTTGTGGAATTTTTGTAGTTCATGGTAGAATGAATCGTAATCCTACTCGCAACATGGATGCGTCTTTTCTAACCCAGAATCTACAGGCCAGAACGCGTTTCGCCGATGCGCAGGCACGTAAGACGTTCCAGGATACGACAGGTGTTCCGATTCGTGGTGCGAATGGCCTCACGGCCTCGGAGAGAGTGGAGCTCGCCGAGGGAACCGTAGAGACGAGCACGACGACTCGTGATGCGATTATCGCCAATACACAGGCGACCGCGACAACTGCTAATCGGGGTTAAAGCACCGCGCGAAACAGGTGCGACACGGCCATATCAGAATCCACAATCTGGTCCTCACTCATACGGAGGAACCAGCCAAATGCGCGGCGCTCTTTTAACTCTGGCCAAGGAATCGGTACGTATACCGCGTCCTTGGATAGCTTGAACGGCAAATCCGCCACGTCCCCTGAGGCAAGCAAGTCTTCGCACTGAATACGACGTCCCGCCGCACCCTTGCGTGTGAGCTCCACCGTCGGCCATACCTCTACAGGCTCGCCGCGCTGCTCCGCTAAGCGCATGGCATCTACCGCATCCGACATCTCATCACGACGGAACTCGGAGCCTCCCGCGCGCTTTTCCAAGCGAGTGCGGGCCTTTTGTTCCCAATCCACCCAGACAGGGTGATCCGCTGTAGGCGCCCATGCGACACGGAGCGAGGGGGCTGTAGTCCCACCGGGGCCAACGAAACTTACATTGTCGTCAGAGCCGAACAGGACCACCTGCCGCTCAGGGAGCTTGCCCATAGGCTTCAGCCATATGATCGCGGGCGAGGCCCAGAGACCGCCAAACTTGGCCAGAACTGCCGCGCGAATCCAGTTGAGTTCGGGCTCATTCACAAGGGCCTCGGGATTCTGAAGGGCCGTGGGTAGCGCTTCCCAGCCGCCGAGGCGCACGGCAAGATCCGCCAGACCACCGATGACCTCCACGCGATATTCGCCGCCATTTGCCTTCACACAGCTTTGATAGCAGAGATTCAGGAAGGGAAGATTCATCACACGCGACGAGCGCGCATCAAAGTCCTGCCAACTGCGCGCATTCACCTCACTGTTATTGACGTAGATCCAAAGGACCGGTAGTTTCATGCCCCGTTTCAAGATATGACGATCCTGCATAGGGTCCTCAGCCTGCTTTTTCGCAACCACATACCAACCTCCCATAACCGCCGTTGCTAGAACAATACAGACCACCACGAGTTGTACTGTTTCAGGCTTCGCCATTCTCCTGTTTGGAGTTGCTATTTTAGACTAACGGGCATTTTAAATGCTCGTTAGTCGGCGACCGCTGGACATTTCTAAACAAGTTTCAAGCCTATTTTACCGAAGGTGAGTTTTGCTTTGTGCCCGTTTGAAATGTCCAGAGGTCTAAGGTCTTATATATATGTTCAGTTAAGCTTACTGCTGTTGGTTATCACGAGCCGCTTCATTCTCTCGAAATATTGCGTTCCGAGTGAATCTTCCTGTGCGGCTCGGAGACGTCTCTGTTCCTCGCGTTTTGCGGCAGCGGCCTCCGCTGCTTGAATACCTGCGAGTTCCTGATTTGTCAAAGGGGTTGGCGCCTTCTTCCGACTGGCGGAGTACTGGTCGAAGCTCCTGGACTCTACGCGCACATCCGCAACTTGGTTCGTAATGGTATTATCGCTGGTGTATGCGTTGCGCAGATCCGTATATTTCAGATTGGCATTCGCAGTTGCCGTGAAGCCTCCTCCGCCAGCACGACCCAGCTCCGTGCCCATGTTCGGCGCAAGCATCAGCGCCTCGGGCTCACCAGTTCCCGCAACCTTGCGTTGGCGTGCGTCATCCTCAAACGCCTGATTGAAGACATCGCGGTTGAACTTTCCGCCGAACTTGGGTCCCGCCGCCGTGGCATCCGCCCCCTTTAGCCAATCACCATAACCATCCTCTTCAGGGTCGGGTATGCGTGTCTGCTCAAACATTTGATTGAACAGATTGAGATCGAGCTTTTTCGGGTTCAACCGGACAGGTTGTACCATCTCCCACTCCTTCGCTGCTCCCTCGCGCGTATCACGGAGAGCCTCGGGGGCTTCCATCTTTCCCTCCTTGGCCCTACCACCTTTGATACGAAGAAGAATCTCCCCGAGATATGCATGTGCACGTGTAACGGCCTCGAAATCCTCTTCCGTGCCCCCCTTGTCCGGATGGGCCTTCAACGCGGCCTGCTTATATGCCTTTTTGAGTGCCTCCTCTGTTAGGGCAACTTCCTCCTCGAGGCCCAGCACTTGTAGGCAGCTCTGGAAATAGTTGAGGGCCTTCTCGTTGCGCCGCCCTTTCATAACTGCGACCGATGGCCGTTGTTGTATTTGAGGTGCGGCCATTCCAACGATTTGGGTTCCCATGGAGGGCTGCTGAACCACCGCTTTCATTGTCATTTCCCCAGGAAGAGCTGCGGGTCGTTCTCCGGCCTGAACACGCGCAACATAGGCCAGTAGATGTGCGTATACACCAGCGCTCCGAGCAGAGCTGACGTATTCCGGGCCCACCATTAAAGTGCGTATCATTTCGGCACGTGTGGCAGGATTCTGGATCCGGAGCAAGTCGCGGTAAATCCGGACATGCGATTGATTATGTAGCGAGGCAGCGTTTCCCATTAGATTTTGTGCTGAAAATCTGGTGGGCTGAAATTACCCGAATGCCTAAATAGAAACTATGGGAGGAACTCAGAGCATGCCTAAAATGCCTGCGATGCCTGTGATGCCTGCCATGCCTGCCATACCTTCCATGATTCCTAAGAATAAGTTTACCGACTACGAGGGAATGGACAAAGAAAACTTCGAACCGAAATGGACAAAAGCTATCTCTAATCGGGCTATTTGCGACTGGTTTTATATATTCTACCTAGCCAACGTTATCATCATCTGCCTTGTTATCGGAGTAGGCCTGTATGCGCTTATAACGAAAGGCCACTCGAAGGTATTCACAAGTAGCAATGTCTTCTTTGCGCTCCTACATTTGATTGTATCGGGGACAAACATGCTCTTTTTCTTCCTCATTTGCGACAGATCACTGAAGCCTGCGGCCTAAGGCTACATCCAGTCGCTCGGGTGTAAGAATCGGCAGCTGCGCCTCACATTCCCATAACCATCGCCTCCCTACGGAGAAAAAGCCGAACTGGCGCGGCCAGTATGCGGGCAATCTCGCGGGTAGGGAGCGCAACCTAGGCTCGCGCAACAGCCACCATGAATCCATCGGTAAAACCATCGCCAGCTGCTCCTGTGGAGCTACCGGCTTGGTTTCAGGAGGGGCGGTGATATCTCTATCCACCTCTAGATTCGCTACAACATCCTTCCAGAGGGGCGGCACGTTCCACGGAAAATACCACGAATAGCTGACGGGGCGACCGAGGTAGTAGTCTATAATCCACTGAAGGCCCCGGAGATATTCGCCAACCACCTGCTCGGCCCCTGCGCCATGTAGCCACTTCTGTTTGTAGACTTCCTCCCATCCGCTGATGAGGCCCGACTCAGCTTTCCAGATTGCCGACTCCGCCTTCCATTCCAGCGGCAGGCGCTCCACCTGCGCCATCAGCCGATCGCGCTCATTTCTCGGAGGCATAGGACGTGCCTTGTATTTATGGTCGAAGTTCTCGGCAATCCACGTCTCCTCTGTGACCGCCCAGCGCTTGAGAAGCTTCGATACACCTCTGGGTCGCACGCTACCATCTGGCTCTACAAGGCGCTCCCCAGTCGCGTGTATGTCGGAAAGCCCTATGCGAAGCAAGTCGTGCCCCCCTTCGCGCATCTTTACAGAGAGTGAATGCGGTAAGAAATCATTTCCGAGAAAGCTCATTCCACAGACATATTCAAGCATGTATTCTGCCGCTGGAACATTAAAGGGAACAAGTATATTTAAGAGCTCGCGAACATCGAGTGCTCCGAACGCCCCGCCGTCCGCGCGCCCTCCTTCAAACTCGGCGAGTTCCCGCAGAAGCTTCCATCCGGCTACGCCAGGAACATTGCGAGCGATGGCAAGGAGCGAAAGAACAATCAGGTCTGCATCCAGCCCATATACGGTAACCGCTTTACCCGACAGTTTGTCCCCCTGTTCGCGGACCCAGGCCATGACTTTCTGTTCCCCTTCTCCGGCCTCTTTGGAGCAGCTCACTTTCCAACCGGCCCTCGCAGCAGCTAGCGAACGCAGGCCGACGCCCAACTTCTCCATGAACTCCGTTCCGGGCGTGATAGCATTCGTGTCCCAGGACTCCTCATCAGGTCTCCGCACGCCGGCACCGCGCTCCTCCGCGGCCAGCCAACGCGACTTGAAACGACGCAGGCGTTGCTGGCGAATCTTGGCCATTGGAACAACTCCGTCTACGGCAATCAGCACCTGTGCCGGCTTACCGGCAGTTTCCCAGACTTTCACGGTGTATTTTTTTACGGCTTCAATCAAGGCGCGCTCCCAGTCATCGCGACTAGCCGACGTGTATTTTGGTAAGGTATCACTACGAACACATTGGTATATAAGACAGTTGAAGTCCATAAGGAGGATATCAGATGTCATTTGACGAATACCCTTTTGAACCAGCTTGGGATAACGATCTATAAGGCGTTTGTAATACGAGGGGATACCCATGTCTACTTACTTTGTCTCCGCTGCTTTTCTTAAGGCTGGTCAGAATGGATAGCTCAATTAACACATTTGAGAGCACAATAGTTCCCGTCGTTAGTGAAGTTATTAAACTCTTTCCGGATGGTTTGGTAGTTGCCTCTGGTATTTTTGCTCTTGTAACAATGTCATATCCGTTTGGCATATTCTTCGGAAGTATGCTGGAGGCAAGTGTGATCTTTCGTATGCTTCGTGGATTCTTACGTTATACCCGTGCCGCAGGAACAAGCGCACACACAGGTTCTCACGAGCCCATATGCCGAACTGGATTTTCAAGCCCATCGCTTACACTTACCGAAATCGCATTCTTTCCCTATAGCCCTCTTGAATATTCATTCCCATCTGGCCCAATGTTTAGCATAACGACCGCGGCATCATATATTTTTACAACACTGAACACCCAATCGAAAGAACTTGAGGCCCTCGGCCCTACGTATTCCTCGAGATATTACGTTAGCGCCATATTACTATTTGTGCTAATAGCGATTTATGCAACTTTCCGGATGCTATTTTCGTGTGATACGTTTGGCAATATAGTAATGACTATTCCGATTGGCCTTATAGTTGGCGCTCTACTTGTGAAACAAAATGTTCAACTATTCGGTCAATCCAGTGTTAATTTACTTGGTATTCCTCTTCTTCGTAATCGCACCGCAAACGGAAAAAAGCTGTATGTGTGCCCTAAATAATCAAACCCTTGAGTAATGGATAACGCTGTATTAAACACTGCCAAAAGAGTTATACTCCAGGCGGCCAAGAGTTTGCCCATAATAATGATAAGTTTTATAGGGTTTTTAGCGCTTGCTCTAGGTAACTTGAGCTTATTTATATTATTTTTAGGTCATTCGATATTGTTACCCGTTGCGGTATATATCTCACAGTTTTTGTTCGATAAAATAAGCACGACCCCCGAAAGCAAGGCACAGTATTTTAAAGAATCGGGTCAAGCTACTTCATTAATCGAACTGCCCGATAATGGCGAACCTGTAAATGTGGCACCAAGCTTTTGGTTAGCACATGTTCTCTTTTTCTTAGGTTATATCTTAGCAAATGCCGTATCTATTATGATGATTCCCGATGATCCTAAACTAAATTCCAATCTTACAAAAAATCGTAAGTTTAGGGCCGGTGTTATCATAGGCACAACGATAATGTTCTCGCTTATTGTGTCACTTTTACGCTACAGGACTAACTCCGAAACACTTAGAGGTATTGTAATCGCATTTATTGTTGGTGGATTTTTGGGCTATGGGTGGTACCAGTTTGCTGATATCTGTGGTGCGAGAGCAGCAGATATTTTTGGAGTTGCGTTACAGATGATGCCTGCGAGTGCCACGGATGAAAAGCCCATGACCTGTGTATACGCTCCGAAGCCCTAAGATCATGTGCCAGTTAAACATTCACAAATCGCCGTAGGTGTGATAGCTTTGCTCTCCACTCACGAATATGTGCGCCATCTACAAGCCGTTGAAGTTTGGCGCGTTCCAAGACCTCCATCAGTTTATCTATAGACTGTTGAAGATCCGCTGTCGTCTTTGTTCTGTATAGTTCTTTTGCAGCATCCAGCGGCATTCTTTCTACTGACCGCTGTTCATTCACGGTGTCATGTAGGTGCCATGCCCATTCCTGGGCGGTATCCCGAAATGCCATAGGATTCCTCATCTCAAGGAACTTCTGTAGGGGGTGTGCTTTCCTCCACGCGCGATAATGTTTTTGACAAAGAGCACAGGGGAGAATCGCCTCGACTAGTTGAAGAAAGTGTATCCACGCCCGGACTTCGTCCATGTGTAAGAGTGCCGAAGGTTGTTTCCCACATCTATCGGCACAAATGTGAATAATCGACCACAAATGTGGCCCCCATTCCGCATTTTGAACCATCCTACCTAGCAGCGAAAAATTGTAGTTGGTCGGCTACCGCAAGGTTTTACACGAACATGGATGCAAAACTCGGGAGTCCGATTCCTTCCATTATCTGGGATGCTTTGAATGATGTTCTCGAAGCGAGCACACTCCGCCTCGCGAATGAAATAGCGAAAACGCTGGATCGCTCTGCCCAGCCGCTCATTAGCCTAATTCGTCAGCAGAAAGTCCGCCCCCATGTCGTGGAGCTTTCTGATGACCCGAGGGAAATCGACGCAAGATGTGATTACCGATGCCAGCGCCCTGATGCGCTAGGCTATATTCAGGAATGCGGTCAGCCCATTTTCTGGGAGGGGAACGTAAAACGCTGTCCGAAGCATTTATACCTTCCACCTGCACCTCCAACCCCGTCGATTATGACAAAAGTGCAGCGCACAACAGGGACGGAAGAGCCCCTTTACATCATAGTAGAAGACAATACACTTTACGGGCCCGACTTTAACTTCCGAGGTAGGGACGAACCGCATAATAATCGGATTATTCTCTTCGAAGTAGAAGAGGAAGACGAGTCAGCTTAATATGTCTAAAGTATCGGCATCGCCAAATAAAATTGAGTGCGTGTGAGCACCCCATATTTTTTACTAACTCGTATCACATGAACTCGCCGGCTTTCAACATGGGGGTCCACCGGCCAGCCAGGAGACACGTCCGCAGGACGATTCAAGTCCATCCGTCTGTTCCACAAGGTTTTCCTCAGAGATGGCCTTTCCGCAACACGCCGTTAGTCATCGATTTCAACAAAAGGCCTTGGCTTATCAGATCTCCTCCCAACTTCACGGCCGCGCATTTATTCCATGGAGCGGGGCGCAGCATAACATCGGTATTAGAGCATCTCAGGAAAAAGCTGAAAAATCTGGATGACCCTGTTCTCGCCAACTTTCTTTATCCGACCGTGGAATCTAGGCGCAAGGCCGTGCAAAACTGTATGCGTCTGGCGATCCAGAACCAGCGCCTGTTAACAGCCTTTCGCGCTTTGAAGCGTCGGTGGCTTTTGAAGCGTCTACAGGCGGCGAATGAGGAGGATCTTGTTACGTGCGAGATCCCGAAGAAGCCCATAACGCTCATTTGCTGGGATCAGCGAAAGAAATATGCCTTTGAAGCCAACACGATTCTCCGCGACATGTGCGAGCGTGTTCTCCACCACAGCTACTTCTTTATGAAGTTCTTGAATCCTCGCAATCCGTATACCAACGTAGATCTTACGCAGGCGCAGTTCTTCTCCGTTATGAAACAGCTGCGCGCCACAGGAATGACACACTGGATAACAGAGGGGCTCTATGCCTGCCACTACGACATGAAGGAGTTCGAGAAGAAGTTCGGATATTCTCTGCGCCAAGAGATTGTTACGCGCCAGTTCAACCAGCCGACTGCGCCGCAGACTATTGATATCCTTCTGGATTTCATCGAGGACCAGCACACGGCGAATGAAATGCCGTATAACTCTTCCATCTATACGTGGGCTGCCACGAATGCAGCGAATAACTTTCGGATGAAATCGTGGTTCAAGCGCTGTAGGCAATACCATATTGCGCTTTGCACGTTGACGGATCCTCTTATCCTAAAAAAAGAGCTGGACCAGATTGACGATCATACGAAGTATCTATGCTCTGATCCGGCGACACTCATCGCTCTGAGGGATGCAAAAACAGAGCCGCCATCGCCACAGCCCGCATACGAACTCAACGACTGGTATGACTTGACGGCCATCATCGGCTTAACAGAGATGATCATACTAGAGGGGGTCGAGTTTTCGTTGTGAAACGGGCGTCAGATTCCAGCCGCTCACATCGATGGGGCCAACTGAATCCCATTTTTTCACGGGAGGCAGCGGGCCCCATATAACTGCTGATGGGAGGCGCCCAATCAGCCGATCCATCGCTCTAGATAGCTCGGCAACTCCGCCCCGCTGTAAAGGACCGGCTCCGTGCGACTTTGCCCGTTCGGCTTTGGACCATTCATCAGGCTTATCATCAGGAAAGTGTCGATCGTAGAAGGCCTCACGACTCTCTGCGTCATCACGGACTGCTTCCCAGCCTCCGAACTCCTCCGCGGCATCGTCCCAGAAGGAGCTTTCCCAGATGGCTCCTGGCTTTTCCAGGCGCCCAATGATTTCCTTCTCATTCGTATCGTATACGCTCAGTTTTCTGCCGCGTTCCGTGAACCAGTATAGCGAATCGGGGGGAATGGGATACACTCGGCGTGCTCGACGACCGAGGTTCCCACGCCATTCTTCCAGCCCTCGATCCACTTCTACAAGAAGTGGTGGCGCAGCTTCTTGTTCCCAGGAAGCACGAAACTCCTCCGGGCTAAGGCACAGAGCCGCCGTCGCCGCCGCCCGCCGCTCCCAGGGCTCCAACGGTTCTTGGTCCAGCAGCGCCAAACATTCTAACCCGCTCGCCCCGTGTTTGTGCTCAGCCGCCGCTCGTAAGATAGCATCAGGATCTGCGAGGCCACGAAGACCACCCCATGCCGTCAGAGTTTTCCGCTGGAGAATCGCCATAGCCACAAAGGCCTCAAGGCCCTGAAGAGCAATAGGGCTCCCCACATTCACACGATCCGGCTGCTCGCTAACATCGGAGGCGAGCAGTGACACAATACTGCGGTCCTTGCCACACCTACAGAGCCCCCCAATAAGTCGCAGTATCACGTCCGCATCAACGGCGTCCGCGGCGGCGATCCCCTGGAATGTCCGAAGCCAGCCGAGGCCGCGAATGCCGACCCCGTAGAACCAGGCAAGACGCGCGGCCTTCAGAAGCTCATCCACGAGCCCGGAATCCAGAAGCTCCAGGCACCAGAACGCCGCTTCTACATGTCGCGATCGCAGAATACAGTAGATGAGGGCCGAGGCCACCTCGTCCTCCCTATAAAGATGTCGCGTGAGTGGCATACTTGTCGGACAGCCGCAACTGAGTTCAAATTTAACGAGCATAAATCGGGCCGCTAATAAGTATGGACGCGCAATCCATGTATCGTAGATCCAATCCGGCAGATGAGGTTATTCCCGGACTATGGTTGGGAAATCGCCACGCAGCCGCCGATGCGAAGTTCGCAGCGGACAAAAAGATCCGCGCCGTATTCAACTGCTCGAAAGATATTCCATTCCTCGAGGGTATTCCTCGTCAATACAGAGTGCCTGTAGACGATAGTCGCCAGGAGCCCGATATTGGTAACTTGGAAAAATGGTCCTTCGAAATCGTCTATAAGATATCACATGAGATGCGGAGAGCCCGCGAAGAGGGATCGGCCGTTCTTGTTCACTGCGCAGCCGGTATGCAGCGCTCAGCCGCTTCCGTGGCGATGTATCTTATTGCCACGCAAAATATGACGGCTGACGAGGCGATGCGATTCATTCGCTCCAAGCGTGAAATCGCATTCATACCGGAAGCCAACTTCGAGAAATCCATTCGGGGGTTTGAGACGGCATTCAATCGTGATGTGCGCCCTCAACTAGGGGCGAAATAGCCGCGGATCCACCCGCACTACCGCATCCGTCCTAAACTCCAGATTTTGATATAGCGCCCCTTTCGGATTTGTCGCGATGAAGACCGTTCCCTTTGACCCTGTCGCATCACTCCATTCTTTTGAGAACTGAACGGATTGATGAACATGCCCACAGAACCAGCCCACGATCGGAGCCTTGAGTAGCTCCTCCACATCAGGAAAGACGACACTTCGGTCGGGGTCGCCCAGGAAACTCTCTTCTTGGAGCCATGTTGTCGGGCCGTAATGCGAGAGAATGACAATCGGCTCCTTTTGAGCTCTCGCCTTGCTGCGAATCCAGGCCAGATCTTGGTTATAAATCGCACGCAGCGTTTCGGGATCCATCGGGCTCGGCTCGGCTTCTACGTAGCGATAGAACTGCGGGTGCCACACGTGGCCCTCGTCGCGTGGGAACTTCCAAAAGGGGAGGCCGAAAATATAGATACCGTCTTCGCTGACCATGCCCTCATGGTCCAGAATCGTTATATTCCAGAAGGGCTCCACCAGCTGGCGCATTCTGCCCACGGCCGCATCCAAATCTGGAATGGATCTGCCCTCGTTTCCGGAACCGGGCCCGAGTAGCTCGGACTTCCCAGGAATCCAAATAACGGTATCCCAGTTCTCAGAACACCATTCCATAAAAGATCGGAGACCCTCGTGGCGCAGAGGGGCGATATCACCAAGAAGGGCGAGAACAGGTGCCACACGCGGCTCCAACATTTCTCTAAAGGTCATTTTGGGTCGGAGTTCCAAATGTAGATCGCTGGCGATCTGGAGTCGCATCTATCGATTGCTACCAATAACATCCACCCTCTACAGCCGTAAAGGCCCCAGGAACTTCATGCGCGGCAGGTGAAACCCAGGAGTTATTCCAGAAGCCCGAGATAACATTGTGCTGAGCCCAGCGCCGACCCTTGATGCCGAACAGGACTTGGATGGCACCCCCGAGGACAATAGAGCTAATGCCCAGACGGCGCAGACGTGCTGCGATAATCATGCCGAGCCCTCCACATCCTATTAGGGCTATCTTTGCGCCTCGATTTAGAACTTGTATAACAACATACTCCACGGCCTTTTCCCAGTTAGAGCAGCCATCGGGCCATTCGGCGACCCCCGCCGCCGTTACAGGGGCGTAACCGGTCTTAACAAAGCTCCATTTCACTCCTGAAATATCTAGGAGGTCATCCTGCCAAATAGGCTTTGCTATCTGCCCTTGAATCGTATCTGTAAAGCTACTGACAACGGCAACCTTTTTTCCAACGAGTTCCTCCGTCCAGCGATCCTTCGGCCCGAAATAATACGGCTCGAGGCTTCTCAGCGGAGTGCGGAATGCTCTAGGGGCGTGCTCATCTAGAATCACCGCCTCCATTTGGGCCGTAGGGGGATACCATTCGGCTGCACCGCCGTCCATGAGACTCAGGCCTTGCGTATATTGCTCACACCAGCGATCCAGGCTTTCGTCGGTTGCGGGAAATACACCGGCGTTTCGCTGCATCTGGTCGCGCATACGTTCTGGATAGGGGCGCCCTCCGGGTCTACGCTGCTTCCAGAAGAATAGGACTTCGGTCTCTATTGTTCCATTACGCCCTATGAAAAATGGTTTTCCAGTGCCAACGACCTTACGAATATGTATGGCACCGTCGAGAATAGATCCACTCATCTATCCTATTTAGGCACCGAATCCTTAAACGACGAGTGCTCCGTCCACGGGCCGTGCTTCCAGGGATTCCACCGTGTTCCATCGGGCATATAGCGTATCTCACCGCCCAGCATAATGCCCACCGGACCGGTAGGCGCGGGAGGAGGCGCAACAGGCTCTGGCTCAGGCTGAACTATCGCATCAACCGCCTCTTCAAACTCTATGGCGACTTCGTCGCCGTGTGCCAGAACAATATTTGCTGGCTCCGTCTCTATCACATCCATGGGCACTTCGTAACCCCCCAGGCATTCTAAAGGAATAAGGAGGGTATCTCCTCGCCGAATCACCCCTATACGACCGAGGGCGCGTTCCAACTCCTCTTTCGCATCCGCATGATAGAATGCCGAATCGTGTGGCCGTAGAACGATACGTGTAGCTTCCGGAAAAGCCTCCTGTGAAAGCCAACTAACTTCAATGGGCTGCCCTGTTCCGCTGAGTCCGAGGTGGTCAAGCATCCAGTTCGGCATGAATATTCCATCGGTATGTGCCTCCCGAGCAGGTGTTCCGAGCGCGGCAATAACACACTTTTCACCGCTGACTATCTGCGCGAAAAGGCGTGCGCCCTCGGTTTCCTCTGTGACACGTCGCCAATCCCCTACAGATACTGTACACGTGGCCCAATCCCGCGCGGCCTCTTCCAGAAATACATTGGACCAGCAGTTCATAACGGTGTAACATGGTGGCGGCGGGCGATAATCCTTCAAATTTATAGGACCAAACTCGATGCCCCTGGACATTACAACAAACTTCGATAACGCCTTATCGTCTGTCAGCCTAACGCCCCTACAGCACAATGTTATCATAGGACGCTATGTCCCCCTTATTAAACATATACGCACTCGCACAACGCGTGTATCTCTCATGTTTCACACGTCGCGCATTATAATAACGGTGGGGTCGTTGATAGTTCCCGCCCTTTTATCTATTCAGGGGATGTCGCCCACGAATATTGCCATATACTGGTCCACGTGGATGGTATCATTGCTGGTATCGATATGTAATGCGATGATAGCCCTTTTCAAGTATGACAAGAAATACTACTATCTCCACACGATCCAAGAAAAACTCATATCGGAGGGCTGGCAGTATATTGAGCTTACGGGGAAGTATAGTGGATTCCACACTCCTGGAAAGATGGCTACGCACGAAAATCAATTCGTTTATTTTTGCCACTCGATTGAGAAAATCCGGATGAAGCAAGTGGAGGAGGAATACTATAAATTAAGCGACAACCAGACACAACACCAGGGAACGCAGTCGAACTCACAGGAAACAAAATCCCAGTTGATTCCTCCGACGCCACAACAGGGAGAGCTGGTCTCCATTCCTATTGAGGTTGTCAGCGCGGTCAAGGAGGAACTCTCGAGAACTGCTATTGTAGGTTCGCCCTCCATTTCCCAAGCAATAATAGGTGGTGATGGCGAAGACGAAGACGAAGAAGATAAAGAGGGTAAAAAGAACAGGCGTCCCGAATCGGTGTCAGTGTCTTTCGACATGTAAGAACAAGTCGCTTCCAGGGGAGGCATTTTGTTCTCAGCACATGCAGGGTTGTCCCCGCAAATCTCCGTTAACGGGTTCGGAGCCCGCCTATGATCCCAATAGGTGGAACGGGGGAATAGAAGTTCGCGAGACACACAACTGTTATTCTTACGCAATGAACGTAAATGATCCGAAACAGTTGGCAAAGTGTAAGGGTGTGAAGGAGTGCGATGCGCCATTTCATCAACCTGGTGCGGTATCTAAGTATCCGACTTTCAAAGAGGGGGCGCCGAAAACGTGTCCGAATCTTGTTGCGCGGATAAAGGGCGACAATCCCCGAGTTGTTATGAGGGATTTCGAGCAGCGTTGCCCAAATGGGACATCCAAGATTGCGCTGGTTATAGATCAGTCCGATGATTATCACTTTCTACGTCAAGACAAGGGTGGCTACTGGTCGCAGAAATCCGGCGCACTTCCTGTTACGAACTTGGACGCCGGTAAACACCGAATCTGGGATCCCCAGCTTGCCGATGCGAACTTCAGTAAACGATCAGGCGTCCTAAACTACGATGTCTTTTGTGGCTACATGTGTGTTCCTCGCGCGCGACCCCTCTATATGCGCGTGAGTGGTGGCGGGAGGTCTACTTCATCCTCTCGCGCTGCTGCTGTTTCGCCTTCAACCAGGCCTTTCCGGACGAGTTCAACACGACGGCGTTCATAGGGTCATAGAGGGCCAGAGCCTCTACGCAGTCGAGGCGTTCACGTGGGGAGGCTTTCAGAAGGCCGGTGATAACTGCCTTTACCACTCCTCGTTTCTTGTTCCACTCCGCACTTTGCATAAACTGATTGGATTGAGTGAGTTTATACAGCGTGCTGGCCAAATCATGCCCGATGCTCCACGCATCGACCATGGGCCAATATAGGTTCCAGAATTTAACATAATCTTTCTGCTGAACGGCTTTCGAGCTACTCCAGAACTTCTGAAAACTGCTGATTTGTTCCATACGACTTTGGCCGAATAGGCGCTCAGCGTAAAGGAGTCCAGGCTTCTGTTTGATCAAGTCCTGTAGGATTGTCTCGAACGGAATACCAGATTCTATTCCATCCTGCGTAGAACATTCGGGTGTTATTTGACCAAGACTCGGGGCGTATTCTGCGGCGAGTTGATCCAACGTATCATCGGTTATAGATCTGGCAAAATAGGAACGCCCGAAATCAATGAGGCGCGGATGATATTCTTTGTTCAACAGAATGTTTGCGCTATGAAGGTCATTGTGGACGACACCGTTCAAGGCTAGATAAGCCCCTATTTCAAGCATATTCTCCATGAATTTAAAATAAGGGAACTCTTTCACTGCCACGTCAATATTGTCGAGCTTTTCCTGTAGAGTTTTTCCACCATATGGCATTTGGTAGTGAAGCATATCGTCCATTCCATCTCTTTGAAGAGCATCGCATTTAGTGAAGTCGGTCTCTTTCTGTTGCTTTAGATTGATCGCATCCTCGCCACCTGGACCTTTTTTACATAAAGTATCGAGCTCAGGAAGAATCAAATATTTTCTAGCCTCGGGCTTGTCCTTAAAAATCTCTGCGGCCATGATTTCACTTTTGATATCCGTCATCTCTGTTAGCTTGCCGAGTTTACCCTTCTTCCATCCACCCTTGGGCACCTTGTCTCCGCGGCATATCAGGGGGGGGTCAAAAATACACCCGTAATGCCCTTGGGCTAGCAGTCGCCCACCTTGTTGTTTTGGTATAATGATGCGTGGCTCCATTTCTACAAATGGCTCCTCTTTTACTTAGGACCTTTCTCGCGCTGCGTTTTTCTCCTTTGAAGCCATTTTTTCCCAGAAGGGCTATTAACAACCTTGTTCTTAGGATTAAAAAGAGAAAGTGCTTCTACGCAGTCAAGGCGCTTTATAGGAGAGGCCTTTAGTAAGCCGCATATAACTATTTGAAAACGATCAAAGTTTTTATTAAATATTTCACTATCTCCGAAACTCGTTTGTTGTAACATTTTCAGAAGTAAGCTTATTAACAGATGACCAATACTCCAGGAGTCATTCACGTGCCAATATAGTTTCAAGAACTGAACCCAGTCTTTAGTCTGAGCCGACTTGGAGCCTTTCCAGAATAGTTCGAACTCGGCCAACTCGTTTTGCCGACTCTGATTGAAAAGACGTTCCGCATAAAGTAAACCGGGTTTTTGTTTGTTTGGATCGATACTTAGGAAAATATCGTTAAAAATGTCTTTAATGTTCATGTCATTCAGAATTCCATCTTTTACGGAACATTCTGGCGTAACTTGTCCAAGATGCGGTTCATAGGACATGATTCCCAGTTGTTCGAATGTTTCTGGCGTGATAACTTGAGTATAAGAACGACCATAGTCAATTAGGCGCGGGTGAAACTCTTTATTCAACAATAAGTTACCGTGATGAAGATCATTGTGTATAAAACCATTTAGGCATATAAATGCCCCGATTTCTAAAATCTCTTCCATATATTTCATAATGGAAAATCCACTACGAACGGCAGCGTTCAAGTCGTCCAGCTTATCGCCTTGATCTTTTCCGCCATATTCCACCTGAAAATGAAGCATTTCATTAATACCGTGTTGTTGAAGTGCAGTACAATCTTTGAACTCTTTTTCGCGCTGCTCGGACTCTACAATCGCCGGTTCTCCATTTGGTCCAGATTTACATAAGGTATCAAGAATGGGCAGCAGAAGATATTTATGTGCTTCCGGCTTGGCCCTAAACAACTCTGCCGCAGTAATCTCTCCTTTTACATCAATCTTTGCAGTGAGCTTTCCGAGCCGCCCTGAGTTCCAACCACCTATGGGGGTCTTATCACCACGGCATATGAGTGGCGGATCGTAAATACAGCCATATGCTCCTTTATTTATCATTTTACCACCCTTCATGGGTTTCATTTACTATTATTAAAGGGCATTTTATCGCTCGTAAAGGCCCATTAAAATAGGCACAACACGGTAGATGTCCGGGGCAGTCTGGATTGGATTGTGTATTCTATTAGGGGCACTCATTCTGGAAATTTTCGCACCGAAAAAGTTTATGGAAGGATTCCAAAGTATTCTACCAGGGGAAAATGAAGAGCCCAACTTTATCAAGAATTTTTTCATTCGTCGCTCGGATGTAGGCATCAGGCGAGAACAAGGGGGGTATTTTCAGGATCGGCGTTATTTTGCGGGGTATGCCGATGTTCAGCGTCTCGGATTCGAGAACGATTTTTGCCGCATGGTTACGCTGAGCGGTGAGGAGGGAATGATGTTTGCCTGCGCGCTGGCAGGAACGGCCGGTAGTCCGGTCGATTTTCGGACGAAGACTGTTGCTCAGGGTTTCCGCGTTAGCCGCGATGACTACATGCGAGATATTATTAAGGACGGTCGTCAGGCCTACTGTCGTATTCTAAAGCAGCGTGACCTCACATATCAACCAATGTGTGTGCGCGCCCTCGATAATCGTTTCAATGACAGTGAAGAAATGGATTCGGATCCTCCCGAGGAAATCTTGACGCTCATGGATTTCTACAGCGGTTGCGAAATCTGGCTACGCTTCCGAGATGATATGGTGGATTACATGGGGAGAGCTATTGTTCAGTTTGCAGGTGGGATGAAAATAGATGAATCACCACGACCTACGATAACACAGGCCCTTTATTTCAACGGGCTGAATCAGTTCGTTCGATTTGGTGATACATCGGAACTATCTCTCGGCAACGTTGTGAAAATGCGCTCCGTCCGCGCGTGGAGTGTGTGGGTGAAGTTCGACAGCTTCACGAATAATGCGCACATATTTGATTTCGGGGACGGACCCGGTGTAAATAACACCTTTCTGGGCATTCTGGGCAAGGGAGATGCGAGCGAGGATTCTGGAAATAAGGTGCGGCCTGGTGCGAGCTGCCCTGAGACTACGGTTCCAGAGCCTGGGAGTGGCGCACAGTTTTGCCCGGAACTCACGCCTCAAGAACTCTATGAGACCTCCGCTTCGAATGTGGATGAATATAGTTGCCCGGGCCAAGAAACACTCGCCCGAAAGATGGATCCGATCCAGAACAAAAAGGTGAAGGTGGCAACAGCCGCCACTCGCGCCACCCTACAATACGAAGTATGGGAAAAGAAGCTTCGTAAGGTTCAAATCAAAGTGAATGGTGCTATCCCACTCGGAAAATGGACACATATCGTTATAACGGCGGCCGGTATGGATGCCATGCGCCCGGATTTGAACGTATATGTCAATGGAAATCTGGTGTTTACGAAGGAACAGGGATACTTACCGCAGGCCAAGGTGACCAGCAATAACTATCTCGGAAAGTCCAACTGGGCGAACGACTTTTCGGGCTATGAACTGCGCGACGAACTCTTTAATGGGAGCATCTTCGATTTCCGTATGTATTCGTCATTTCTTCCGGAGTCGAAAGTGAAGCGGATTCTTCAATGGGGAATGAACAAGCTGGGAATGGATAATAGTTTCAGCTCTGTAGTCGCGGGGGGTGGAGGATCAGGGTCGGGTTCTGAAGGTAGCAGCGGCACCGGTAGTGGTATTCGTATTCGGTTCGGGAGTGGCTCAGGGAGTAGCTCAGGGTCTAGAGATCCCCTACGATTCTAAGCCTGCTTCGGCATGCCACGCTTCTCTCCCGTGATAGCCGATATGAGCCCCGGTTTCTGCCGACAAATCGCGTCAATCTTCGTGGGACCATAGCACACCAGGTCGTGTTGTTTGATGGCCTCGTTATACAACCAGTCGGCAGGAAGAAATACACCAGTCTTTTGAGCCTCGGCAAACGTCTTTAACACGGCCTTCATGGCCTTTTCCGTCATCACCACCGCGTGTGTTCCCCAGAACCGGTTCACACGCGTGTAGTTATCATCGAACTTGGTCGATTCCACGTATTCGTTCGCGCCAAGAAGAATAATATCCCACGTGGCCGGCAAATGGCTTGCACGATGAAGAAATCCGTAGATATCGTCCTGGGTTCCGAGCATCTCACAGTCATCCTCAAAAATCAGAGTAAACTTATTATTCTTCTTCATGGAGCCGTGAATAATATCTATGTGGCTGTGTGAACATCCGATTTGACCACGGGAAACGGGTTGCTTGTCGCGTGGATGTGTCTTTGCGATCTTGCTCGATTTTTCCCACTCCGTTCCGTCCTTTGCAGAAAAAACTTCCAGCTCGTGGATCAGCACCTTACGTAGTTTTTCGATAATCGGGAGGCGCTCTGTGGCACCGTCCAGGTGAATCACTGCACACCGATTCATCTTTTCCTTTAGAGGCGGAAATCTTTAGGCTAAAGTGCCCGCACTTTCGACAATCGCGGTTGCCGACGCCTTCTGAGGCTTATAAATCGCGCGCATGGCCTTCCATTTCCAGCACTCCTCGAACTGGGGAACGGCAATCCGGTCTCGCTTTGCCAGCCCCTTTAGAGTGTCATTACCAAAGGCTCGGAGTTGCTCCAGCTCATCCTTGGCGGTGGTGGCCAACCAAACGGCATATACCTCGGGCTCCATCGCCGCCGACTGATTCACGATGTGATTCATGAGATCAGATCCCGCCGTCGCAAGTGTCTGAAGAACCTGCCCGATCTCCTTTTTGCGCATAAACTTGGCCTCGGCGAGTTCGAGTTGCCGCTGCCACTCCTCTTCCGTCGTGTTATTCATCAAGTAGTCGACATCGACGTCCTTGTTTGAAAGAGCCGGTGGGCGCGCGGGAAAGTCGTAGAGCCGCGTATCGATGAGTTCGCGGAAATTCCGATGCGTCTCTGAAAGAATCATTCGGAGTTCCTGCGGGATACAGGTGGGGCGAAGAGCCGCAAATAACTGGTGGATAGGGGGGAGACCTCCACAGGGAATATCACCAATCTCGCGCGCAGGCGCTGCGCCTCCACCATTGCGGCGCAGCCATTCATAGTAATGCGGATTGTGGATCTTGCCAGTGATAACATGACCAGTGTTCCACGAGAAGGCCGTCTGGCAACCGTCGACTGTGCACCACATCTGATCGCAGCCGTCCACTTTGAAGATGCGCGTGCCGCATTTAGGGCAAGGACGCGTCTCGGCCTTGATCGTCTTTGCCGTCTCTACCGTATCAGGGTTACACGTGTGCTCGGCCTCCTTTTCCTTTCCGATTACCACGAGACACTGGGAGCACGTCCACTTTTCGCACGTCCCGCATTTATAGGCGGAAGAGAGGAAGCCGCGGCATTCCTCGTCCGCGCACTTCATGATGAACTCGCGCCGTTGATCCGCCGCCTGCGCCCTCTCGCCATTGTAGAGCTGAGAGTTGTTCCAATAGTTCCTCGTCGCCGCGATAAGTTTCGTATTGAGCTGATTAAACTCTTCCTGGACTGGTTTGAACTCCTCAGACAAGGCCATAAAGATCTTGCCGAGTTCATTGCTCTCTTCACGAAGCGCCCGCCGCTCTTCTGACTCGATAACCAGCTTCTTCTTGCGCTCCTTTACAGCTTCGTCGAGCTCGGCGTCCGTCTTCTTGACATTCAGAACACGCAGTTCATTGGCAATCTGCCTCGCAGCCTCAGCCCCGAGTTCCTCCTTCAGCTGAGTAATACGCGAAATGCTTTCCTTATACTTTTCACAGGCCTTCTCTCGCCTATCGCGCATCATAGCGTAGCGATAAGAGACTGTCTTGGACATGGCCTCCATCTCCACAGGGGTTTTCGGACGTGCATACGGAGTTCCGAACTCCGCGCGCAGCGTTGTCATCTCATCCTGGAACTGCATACACTTCCGCCGATACTCTACGAATATTTGCATCGCGGGAAGCAGAGCCTTCTCGCGTTCCAGAAGCACCTTGCGCCGCCATTTGCGAAGAGTGCCGTTGCGGAAACTCAGGGGGAAGTTCGCCGCCATGAACTCGGAACTCCACCCCTGTTTACAGGTCATACAGTGAGGGTCTTCATATGACTGTAGCAGAAATGCTTGCTGGCATCCGCGACAGGCATGAGAGGGGCAGTATTGGCACTTGATGGGAACCATCCTCTTCCCCTTGTAGTCGTCGAGACAGATAGAACACTGGGCAGACATGCTGGATGATTGTTCCGCACCCGCTCACCGGTGATCAATTTTTCACCAAAAGGCCTTTGCGGATACGGGAGGCATGCGCTTCACTCCACACGGGGCAGCCTTTATCACGTCATGGAGTGTAGGGACATCCCGCGTTTCGTCGACGAACACTTCAGGCGCGGGGAAGCCGTTGAACTCCGAGGCGGTCGCGCGTGTATACGCACCCATATTCGGAAACCAGAGCCAATCGCCGATTTCCAGTTCCTCCATGTCCGTCGCCTTCGCAATAACATCTACAGAGTCACATGTGCGCCCAAAAAGCACGCCCGGCCCGCGCTTCCTCTGTGTCCCATCCGAAATACGCACCCACGTGGGCGCCGCGTAGTCGAACAGAATGCCCGAAAACTGCCCGTATAGACTGTCGTCGATCGTGTATTTCCAGCCCACGGGCGATGCCTTTTTCCCGATGACTTGGACGTAGAAGTCGAACGAGTTGGCAGCGAGAAATCGACCGGGCTCGGCGATCCACTGTATGGGGATCGCGCTTTCTGTATTATCGTTTTCCACTTGTAACATAGCCTGCGTAATGGATGCTGCTGTCGCCCAAAAACTGTTGTAGCTGGGCAAGTAGCCCCCGCCAATGTCAATCATGTTCGCATATGGATATCCCAGCCGCGCTATAAGCAGTATACCCGCATACGCTTCACGAATAGCTCTTGCGTGCGCCTTTCTATCGGCGGACCCGGAACCTACGTGAAAACTGATGCCTCGGAGGGCCAGGCCGTTGGCCTTTGCCGCCTGTGCGATCCGTCCGATATTTTTCGCCGGTGCGCCAAACTTGCTCGAGAATGGCATGGCACTCCCTGTGTCGTCCACAGCGATGCGAATCAGAGCCCCGCCGGAATAACCGGCCAGCTTCTCCACTTCCTCTTCAGAGTCTACCACCGTGAGTGGCGCGCCCATTTCATTCGCGACCTTAATGTCTCGATCCGATTTACACGGATTCGCATATATGATGCGACCAACACCTTCTGTCCGCGCCAAGGCCTGAACCTCCTTCAACTCTCGTTCGGAGGCACAATCGAATCCAACACCTGCGTCATACAGATGATGAAGAAGGTCCCGAGAGGGATTGCACTTCACCGCGTAGAAGGGTCGGACATATGGCAGATGCCTTCTCCATAGACCGATCGCGCTGTCTATACGAGGAGGAGACATGACATAGAAGGCACCACGGGCAGAGGGTCGGTTTTGGAACCGGAGTAGGGACTGGCGTAGTTTTTCCAGCGTGACTCTGAATAAATATATATGACAAAATATGTTTAGGCGTTTGTATTTCCAGGGGTCTAAAAGCCCGCCCCATGATCCTACAGAGAATGTCTGACTGCGCACAGTGTAATGGCCCGATCGCAGAAGGGGAGAAGATCTCGGAAGTCCCCTGTTGCGATCTGAAATATCATTCCTCCTGCGCCATAACCAGATTCTGTTCTGCTCTTTACTATTCATCGAGCCTGTTCTGTCCCTGCGGCGCAGTATTACACCAGCACGCGAACTCTTATTCGGAGGATGATCATGATGTGGCCACGCGTGTTTCAGAGGTCATGGCGAAGGAGGGAGTTCCTGCGGAAGTGAAGGCGATTAAGAAAAAGAAGACGGCTGCGCGAAAGGCGTTGGCCGCATATAAGAGAATGTTGGCCGTGAAGAAAAGAGAGTTCAATGATCTGGTTGCGAATAATGTTGAGACGCTAAAGACCGCAAAAAAGAATGCTGTGAATGAAGTGAAAGCTTCCCCGGAATACAAGGAGTATCGTCGTTATGTAAGCGCGGCGAACACGGCGGAGGGCGCATTTATTAAGAAACACGCGATGCACCGCTATGTTGCTTACACGATTTTTGGAGAAAGATCATGGTATAAACGAATGCGGATGCCGTTGCGTTATATTCGGTATGCTTTCCGGATACGGCTCTAGTAAATTTAGGCGGTTTGTTTTCCTACCTTAAAATACGATGGAATACGACTTTGCGATCATATATTTTGGGCTCACACGTTCGGTTAAAAAGACGCATGAAAGTCATACAAAACACGTATTTGATGTATTAAAGAGGGAAAAGCTATCCTATAAAACATTCATGCATACTTGGAAAACAAAGGATGGTACACAGAATGTATGGCAAAATATAATACCGGAAAAAATAGATTATACGGAACACCTTTTATTATCTCCAGATTTTTATACAATAGATGACGAAAATGAGTTTTTAGATGGAATCAATATGGATAACTATTTTTGTAAAGACGCCTCGGATAATATTTCTGATGGCTGGGGGGAACCCAAAATGGTTTCTAATCATATCTGTATGTTAGAATCACAAAAACGAGCTTTTAATATGGTTAAGGCGACGGGAGATAAGTTCCATTTCGTAATGTTTATAAGGCCAGATATAACAATTCAGAATGATTTACCTATATATAATATACTGTTCAATCATGATAGAATACAAGTACCGAACCATAGTCATTTTGCAGGTACAAACGACCAGTTTGCCATATTGAACTATGAACACGCCTGTATTTACGGAAGCAGGATTGATGAGTTGGCAGACTTTAGAAAAAAACGTGGGAGAATTGTTGGTGAAAATTATTGTAAATTCATTATATCAAAATACAATTTGGAGGTTAACGAGTTAGATTTTCAATATGTCATTACAAGGCCGTAACGTCATTTAAGAGGGTGGTTTTATAGCTGAAAAGGATGGAACTACAAGTGTGCGCAGGCCTTGCAAATCGCCTGCGCGCAACTGTATCTGGAATATGTGCCGCCGAGGCCATCGGCACCCCTGTGAAAATATCGTGGCCGCGAGAGGCCGTTTTCGGGGCGACGTTCACGGATTTGTTCGAGCTGCCGGTGGCTGGTGCCTCATTCGACGACACATTCCTACAGGGCGCCAAGATGTGTCTGAGCGAGGCTGATTGGGACGGACGAACAGGCCTGCGTCTCAAATCCTATGGCTGCTTCTATCGGAAGGACCCGCAGCGCTGGCTCGAGTGTCTGCGCAGCCTGAAGCCCCGCGCGGAGTTTCTTCCGCGGCTTCCGCCGAATACGGTGGGCGTTCATATTCGTCGGACGGATAATGCGCGTTCTATTAAGGATTCACCCACGGAGGCGTTTTTCCGGGCAATGGATGCGTATAATGCTGCGACCACCTTTTTCTTGGCGACCGATAGTACAGCGGAGAGGGCCGCGGTCCTCGCACGTTATCCTGGGCGCGTGGTGACTATTCCTACAGAGTGTTATCATCGGGATCTTCTCAAAGGAATCCAGGAGGCCTTCCGTGAATTTCTGGGGCTCGCGGCCTGCGCCGAGATTCTGGGATCCGCAGGGTCCTCTTTTTCGGAAATGGCGGCTGCGTATGGAGATCGACCGCTTCTGGTAGTAACTAGCGCGATGTGCTTACATCGCTACGGTAGGCTAACTCAAGAACCCCTCCCTATGGGCAGGGGTTCTTAACTTTGGCACATGACTTTAATCCAAATACGTAATATCAAACACGAGAGTAAAATCATGTTTGCCGAGATCCATAGGGCGGTAGAACTCGTCGCGAATACTCACATTCAAGGTTGCCATCCGCGCAATAGGAGCTGGAGAGGAGTAATAGATAGGAGTCTGCATATCCTTATTGAGAGAATAGTATCCATCACGAGTCTGGTCGAAATACAGGATGTGAAAGCAGTCCTTGCGACCTGCGCCGCATTCTATCCGATTCATTTCCACGGAGTTGTCTGCATTCAAGTGTATATAGACTCGTCCGATGAGTCCGTAGGGGTCCATGCGATTCGGGCTGACGATGGACCCCACCGAGAGTGTGTTCTGGAACTCAAATCCGAGAAGCTGCGCTGGGCAGTTCACCGATTGTATGGCGCCGGTATTTACGTCTATTTCATCGACGTAGCGGCCGGACTGGAAATAGAAGCTGAAGCTCGCACCGCCCGTGGCCGTGACGGTCATCTTCTTCGTAATCGACGAATAGGCGACGGCATACGTATTCGTCTTTCCCACCATGGCATTCAACTGTGTCTGAAGCTCAGCACACAGCTCCGTCGCATTGTATTGACCGGGCGTAAGAGTCACAATCCACTGTTGAGCCCCGTTGTTTTCTCCGAAGGAGAAGGAGCCCCAGGCTGTGGCGACATTGTATAAATCCGCTGGAACGGAGCCATTCACCAGCTCAATGGATGTAATATCCTTTAGAGGACGTCTGAACGTCCAGCGGAACTCATTGGAGTTGTAGTTCGCCCCCAGATTACGGTCGCGGCTATTCACAGCCACAGTTATCTTCCGCTCCTTTCTATTCTTCTTTTCAGGGAGTAGTATTCCTTGACCAGATGTAACCGCTGCCATTTCTTTATCTTGCGCTTAAAATAAGTCCAGTTGGAGCGAAAAGTCTGTCGCACTATTATTACCTGTTACACCTGAAAGATATACATGTAGTTTATCACCGCTATTCAGATTTTGAGATGCGTTGTAAAAGGATTTAGCAGTATCGGTTGCTCCAAACGTAACTGTAAATAATGTATCAGTTATAGTTCCACCCACTGGTGTATATCGAACAGTGACAACTATACTATGACCAGTTCCTGGCGCAGTCGCAAGAGCAGCACTTAATCCGGATAAAATAGTTGGTTGTTGTATACGATAGAAGGCAGGTTGTGCTGACGAATCAGGAAAATTAGTATTAGATACAGACTGTGATCCAGGCCATAAATAACCATCCGCAACATTTTTAACAGCACCTTTCAAGCCGTAGAAAAGAGTAGTAGGATATATGTAGGTGGAAAATCCTTTGCCGCCAGCCGTTTTTGTCACAAGATCTACACCAGGGCCAACCTGAATGCCGGCGGAGGCAAGGTAAGTGGGATTTACAATCGTCGTGGGATTCGTCTGAAGAATATCTGAGGCGGTGTAGGACTGGCCCGCAGTAGGCGTAACAGTTCCTATAGTCGTAGAGCGTAGCTGAATAGAGCCAGTATTACTACTATCGGCTGTTTCTACGCCCACATAGGAGCCAGTGGACGCAGTGGAAGTGGGTTGCGCCACATAAATATTCATATCGCGCGAGGAAATAATATTTGTTCCACTCACGAGAACGCCGCGTTTATTGCCTCCGCCGTTGGAAAAGACGTTGATTGTAGCACCTTTTAGGGAGTTAAAGGAGAATGTTGCCGAACCTAGACTGCCGGTTCCGTTTGCCTCCACACCGGTAACGACACTTGTTCCACCTGAAGAAGCTGCAGGGTTAGCAACGGTAAGAACACATGTTCTCAATTTAGCAGTTACAGTTGTCGTGCCACCAAAGACGATACCCTTAAGAGTATAATGACCTGCTGATGCTAATAACAGTGTTAAATCTTCTACGCGAGTATTTTCACCCATTATTAAAAGGGTTGTATCAGCTGTGACACCGAACATTTGAATTATGGTCGTTTGAGTATTTTGACCACGAAGACATACTCCCTCAGGAAGGGTTATGCCCGCGCTCAAATTATAGATGCCAGGATGAACCCAGATAGTTGTTCCAGAAGTGGCAGCGTTAACGGCCGCGTTCACTGTCAGATATGGGGATCCGCCTACAGAAGCTGTTGAGTCATTGCCATACACGGAGTCTACGCGGAGAACCTTGCCGATACCGAAATAACTGAGAGCTGGGGCTGAGCCTGTTGGACCAGTGTTGCCTGTTGGGCCAGTATTACCTGTGGGCCCAGTGTTGCCTGTGTTGCCTGTGTTGCCTGTGTTGCCTGTGTTGCCTGTTGGACCAGTGTTGCCTGTGGGGCCTGTATTCCCCGTGGGCCCTGTATTCCCTGTGGGGCCTGTATTCCCCGTGGGGCCAGTGTTACCTGTCCAGCCGGTTGGTCCAGTCCAACCAGTCCAGCCAGTTGGTCCTGTATTACCAGTGGGTCCAGTCCAACCAGTCCAACCAGTTGGCCCAGTATTCCCTGTCGACCCAGTTGGTCCTGTATTACCCGTGTTGCCTGTTGGACCAGTCGAACCCGTGGGCCCCGTTGGCCCAGTATTTCCCGTAACACCTGTAGCTCCCGTGTTGCCTGTATTCCCCGTCGGCCCTGTAGCCGCATTTGCCGCCAGAGTTGTGTGTACATGACTGGTTGTAGAATCACGCAAACTAATGGTCAAACTCGTACTTGTAGCAAAATTCGCATAAACCTTTACACGGTAGCGATAGGTGGTATCAGGAAGCACCGTATCAGGAACATATAGTGTATGTGAAACAATAAACAGTGTTGAGTAGATTTGGATGGAGCCGGCACTGTTTCCCGTGGCAAGAAGTGTCTCTGTAGCACCTGTGGAATCAACATAGTATATCTTCGTATAGAATGTGACAGATGTATCATTCCCCGCAATCGCGTAAAGATTTGTTGTCCAGAGCCCTCCAATAAGAATGGTAGAATCGGTGGAGTTCGTTGGACTCGTAAATGTTCCCACGAGATAGTCATTTGTAGCCTGGGTCGTCGTTATTTGTGTCTGTGCCCCAGTATTAGGAACCTTAAGCAAAGTTCCTGTCTGAGGAGCTGTTCCGCCAGCATTATCTAGATACAGAATAAGGCCTGTGCTAACCCCAGGGACTCCTATAGAGCCCGTATTACCAGTGTTGCCAGTCGGCCCTGTAGGCCCTGTATTACCAGTCGGCCCTGTATTACCAGTCGGCCCTGTATTCCCCGTGTTACCAGTCGGCCCTGTATTACCAGTCGGCCCTGTATTACCAGTCGGCCCTGTAAAACCTGTTGCACCCGTATTTGAAGCTGTTCCCGCTGGCCCCGTAGATCCAGTAGCCCCCGTCGGGCCCACCAGATTATTCAGCTGGCGGCAGTGTAGATTCCCCGCCACATTAATTCTCAAGAGGTCACTTGAGTTCATCTCTGTTTTAGCTGCGTAAAGACATTTGCCAGTAAATGCCGTAGATACAATAAATGTCCGACCACAAGCTAATCCTGTTGAGCATGGTAAAAAATGAGACGCGAATCATTGAGCGCCTCATGGATTCCGTAAAAGGGCGTGTGGACGCGATCATAATCTGCGACACGGGTTCTACGGATGATACGGTGGCCAAAGCGGCCGCGTGGCTCGCCGCCAATGACATGTCGGGGGCGACTTTTGAATACCCCTTTGTGAATTTCGGAAAGAGCCGCACCCAATCATTTCTCTGTTGCCAAGAATGGGTCGCCAAAGTCGGCTGGGACGCGACGAAAACTTGGGCGCTACTTCTGGACGGTGATATGATGCTCTCAGGGCCGATCGACAAGGCAGCTTTGGCCCGTTTTGGCCCGGAACAGGCTGGTGTGTCTTTGAAGCAGGCCGCGGGCTCGCTGATTTATAGTAATATGCGCATTGTCCGTTGCTCGGAGCCGTGGATCTGTAAGGGAGCCACACACGAGGCCTGGACGTGCCCCCCGTCGAAACACACCGCTCATCTCGATACGCCGGTGCTAACGGATCACGGCGACGGCGGCTGTAAGAGCGACAAGTATCCCCGTGATATTCGCCTTCTGAAGGAGGATCTGGAGGAAATGCCGAATGACGCGCGGACACATTTCTATCTCGGACAGACCTATCTGTGCCAGCGCGATTGGCCGAACGCCATCGCCACGCTGAAGCGGCGTATTGAAATCGGGGGGTGGGACGAGGAAGTCTACATCGCGCGTCTGTATCTCGGCGAGTGCTATGAGAACTCGGGGCAGACCGCCGATGCGATTCAGACGTATTTGGAAGCCTGGCAAAGCCGTAGCTTTCGGACGGAGGCCGCCATGCGTCTTGTGACACTCTATAGGAGACAACCGAAGTCCCAGTTTCTCGCCTCGCTCATTCTGGAAAAAATGTTCGCGACCTTATACGGAGAGGATCTGCGCACGGGCGTCGTGCTGGGCCCGCCCTCGAGAAACGGCGACGTGCTTTTCGTGAACCAGCGCGACGTCGATTATCATCTGTGGGAGGAGCTCGCCATCGTCGGCTTTTATTCGGGTCTGAGAACACAGACGTGGCTTCAACTCGATCAGCTGGATCTCAAAACGCGGCTGAACTGGCATGAGTTCAACACACTTTTTGGGAATATGCACTGGTATGATTGGTGCTTGCGGCCTCGTCGGCACACACGCTTCCAAGTGCCTTTGGAGCGTCTGCCATGGGCAGCGGAGCCCGAGGCGGCCGTGTGGCAGCCGTTCAATCCCAGTATTCGTGTGAAGCCGGATGGCAGCGGCTATCTCGTAAATCTGCGTTGTGCGAACTATTACACGGCGGAGGCGAAGCATTATCACTATAGAGGATTCCACGGCCAAGTTCTTACTCGCAACTGTCTGATGGATGTTCCGAAGGAGGCGGGGTGGAATAACCCTGCTTCCGTGGAAGAAATCCTGATAAATCCCAGTATCAAGCAACGTGACCACTATATCCGCGGTGTAGAGGACTGTCGGCTGATTCAGGGAACGGACGCTATGGAGTTTCTCGGAACGTCGCAGTCGTATTCGGATAATGGGACGAACAAGATTTTTCACGTGTGGAGGAATGAGGGGGAGTCTACATGGCTCTTGAAGCAGATGCCATTGCCGGTGGGTGTGAGCCCTGGAGAGACGCAGAAAAATTGGTTGGGCTTCAAGCACCAGGGGGCGCTGCATTATATTTACAACTTCTCGCCGTTCCGTGTGTGCGACGCGACGGGGGCGGTGAAGGTGGATGTACCGACGACGAGTGGGGCGCTCTCTTTGAAGGAGTATCGCGGATCTGCGGGGCCGACGCCGTGGCGCTCCGCAACGCATCCTCACGAGGCGTATTTGTGTGTCATGCACAAGGTCTACATAGGGGACGAGGGGCGGCGCTACTATCACCGTTTCATGACGCTGGACGCAGAGTTGCGGCCCTCGCGCGTGAGCTGCTTCGTGCGTTTCACAAAGGAGCGTGTGGAGTATTGGAGTGGTATGTGTGAGTCCGTGGAAAAAGATTCCGTGTGGTTGACGTATGGAACCAAGGACGCGGAGGCTTATATCGCGGAGATGCGACTGACGGATATTGAGCCATTGATGATGTATAATCTTAAGACAGGCGCTGTGAAACCGACGGCGGAGCGCTTGGCGACTCTGCGGGCGTATTAGTTATCGGCATCTATGCACAACATATGTTTCCCCCACGGGGAAGCATATGTTCGGCAAATACTGCCCACCATGAGCTCACGGCGCACTCAAGTAATACGGATGCGCCTGAGGTAAAGAGCCCTGAATACCCCATTTCCACGCGAGATATCCCTCAATCTTTTGTCGCTCGACGGAAGAAACTCCGTAGGGGTAAATGAGATATTCAAACATGTAGCCATTGTATCCTTGGGATAGGGAGAGAAGAGGTGAATTTACTCCGTAGCCGAGATATATCAAAGTGCCGCTCGATATAGATATGGCTTCCGAAACAGTGTAGGCTTGTGTGCCGTTGACCCATATGGTGTTTGTATCAGAAGCGGTTATACTTACTGAGCTGAATACGAAGGGCGATGTTACAGCAGTAGAGCTAAATGAGAATGGGCTGCTCGCTCCATTCTCGGGCGGCGCTGTAATAGTTGCGCCAGTATCTGGATTTCCATTTTTCGCGGTGAGGCGCATAGGTGACGCGCCGGTTTGTGTGGAATATATTGTGTTCGTAGTGAATGCATTGTTGAATCTCGCAACGACGAAGATACTTACTTGGCTTATTGTGCTCGCGAATGGACTCGTCGTCGGATTTCCAAGGCCGCTCGTGACTCCTTTTGAGCCGAATAAGACGCCATATTTCTTTGTAACAGTATCATACGAATATTGTGGATTCGCGCTTGGAAACATGGAAGTATAGTTTACTCCACTGGCCGAGCTGTCATTCCACGCAGTTATATCTGTTCCACTGAGGGTGAGATTACCCGTGTTAGAGCTATCGAGCCACAGGCATGGAGGTGTTGCCGTCGCAGTGGGTGTAAAGCCAAAGGCCCGCCATTTATTGAGTAGATATGCCTCTACGAAAAATCTCTCATCTTGTGTATGTTCCACATTATATACGAGGATTTCGTAAATACGTCCTTTCATGTATTTGTTCCATGGGGTTTTCCCGAGAGTATTATTGGTTGTGAGCTGCGCGTGGGATGGTGTCGTTGTATTTTGTGCAAACTGGGAAGCATTCACAAAGTGTCTTGTCATTGTGTATGTGGGAGAATACAAAGATTCCACGAGGAATGGTGTTGTCGCAGAAAGACTGTTCAAGGGGATTGGCCCACCTTCCGCGGCGGTGTATTGAGGAATCACGGGAGGTGTTGTAGGGGATGTCGATGGGAGGACGCGTGTGGATGCGACTGCTAGGCATGCGGCTGCTACAAATAGTGCAGATCCAGAAGTTGACAGAGTCCATCCTGTGATTCCATCAGAAGAATAGCCGATTTTTTCTGAAGCTACAACGACCCATCGTGTTCCATTCCATGCGGGTGCGTAGCACCCGCCTGGAAAAATCTCATTTCCAGAAGTGGACGCAGTCCATGTGATTCCATCAGAAGAATATATGAGTGAATTTGTTCCTGCACCTGTAACCACCCATATAGTACCATTCCACGCGACTCCTGTAGAGAAGTTTGTAATGAGGGCATTTCCAGAAGTTGACGCAGTCCACGTTATTCCATCGGATGAATATGCGAGGCGATTATTTTCTGAGCCTGCAGCGACCCATCTAGTACCATTCCATGCGACTGCGTTACAGCCGTTTGAAAATATGCCATTTCCAGAAGTTGACGCAGTCCACGTTATTCCATCGGATGAATATGCGAGGCGATTATTTGCTGAGCCTCCAGCGACCCATCTAGTACCATTCCATGCGACTGCGTTACAGGCGTTTGAAAATATGCCATTTCCAGAAGTGGACGCAGTCCACTCGATTCCATCGGACGAATACGCGAGGCGATTGCTCCCCCCACCTCCAGCGACCCATAGTGTTCCATTCCATCCTACTGCTGAGCATGACGTAAAGAGCGAATTTCCAGAAGCCGACGCAGTCCATTTGATTCCATCGGAAGAATATGCGAGGCTAGAATTTGGCTGGCCATATGTCCCAGAGCCTCCAGCGACCCATAGTGTGCCATTCCATGCCACTGCGAAGCAGTGGGTGCTAAACACCGCATTCCCAGATGCTGACACAGCCCAGTTGATACCATCAGCTGAATACACAAGACGATTTGTTCCGCCGCCTCCCGCCACGAAGGCAGTGGCTGGAAGGCTCGCTGGACCAATAGTGGTTTGTAGAACTGCCGGTGGTGTATATTGGGTTGTAGTTGACGGAAGAATGCGTGTCGATGCGAGTGCCTCGCACCGGGTTGTAAATGCATTATTCCCAGATTCCGACGCAATCCATGTGATTCCATCTGAGGAATACGCTAGTTGATTCCGCGTTGCGCCCACCGCTGCTTCGGCTCCAGCGACCCATCTAGTACCATTCCATGCGACTGCGGTGCATTGACCTGTAAGAACGTTACCCCCACTAATGGAGACAGTCCAGGTGATTCCATCGGAGGAATACGCTAGGGTGACGCTACCTACTCCTGCGCCTCCAGCTACCCATCTAGTACCATTCCACGCGACTGCGTAACAAATTTGAAGCACCGTATTCCCAGAAGTGGACGCAGTCCATGTGATTCCATCGGAGGAATACGCTAGGGCAGCGCTTACTCCTGAGCCTCCAGCGACCCATTTTGAGCCTCCCCATGCGACTGCGTCGCACCAATTTGTAAATACCTCATTCCCAGAAGTGGACGCAGTCCACGTGATTCCATCCGAAGAATATGCGATACGATTTGTTCCGAAACCTCCAGCGACCCATCGTGTCCCATTCCATGCCACCGCGTAGCACAGGGAGGTAAGCACCGCATTCCCAGAAGTTGACGCAGTCCAGTTGATTCCATCAGACGAATAAGCTAGTCGATTGGTTCCATTGCCTCCAGCGACCCATCTAGTACCATTCCATGCGACTGCGAAACAAATATTTGTAAGCACCGCATTCCCAGAAGTGGACGCAGTCCATGTGATTCCATCGGACGAATAGGCGAGTTGATTACCTCCTTGACCTCCAGCCACCCATAGCACGCCGTTCCATGCGACTGCGCTACATCTTGCAGAAAAGATGGAGTTTCCAGAAGCCGACGCAGTCCATGTGATTCCATCGGATGAATAGGCGAGTTGATTTGTTCCGTAACCTCCAGCTACCATAGCCATATTAAGATTCGTATATTCCAGAGCAAACTGCCCAAATGTTGCCGTATCCGCACCCCCACCAATAATCCCAACGCCTGACACGTCCGTCGGCTTTATCACCGCGTAATAGGAATACGGGGAGTTGCCTGAAGGCAGCGCCCCATTCGGCAGATTGAAAAACTGTGAAGTCCCGTTGAATACAACGCCGCCATCAGAATACGTGGGCGAGCCTGAAGGAGTTGCGTTATATCCATTAGCGCTTCTATCTTTCCATATGGTCATTACGCCAGCATTCTGGAAAACGGTATAAGGATCCGCCGCATCCAACCAGAGTTGTAGATTGTCTGTGAGATTAGGACCCGCCGCGGCTGCAGCTACACCCCATTTATTCTGTAAATAAGAAATCGTTGATGAAATCTCTGTGGTGCTCAGAACGCGATTGTAATAGATGACTTCGCCTACATAGATATATCCCCCATATGCTTTATTCGCGCATAATACAACAGGTCCACCCAGACCCGTATAATACGAATCCACTTCAACTGTATCTCTTAGAGTACTTATGCCGCTTATTGTAATCTGTTGTAGATTTACGAGCTGCGCCTTACTGAGTGTCACACTGTATATAGTGAAGGTTGCGCTACTCTGCGACATTCCACTTGAAAACTTGTCATATCCTTGAGAAAACGATATTGTGCCTGTTTGTCCATGACCGTTGAGACCCAGATTATTGTGTTGCCATAAAGAATAGCCGGTAGGATATCCGAGCTGGTTTGAGCCATTGTTGTTTTTCAGAACAACGAACAGAGTAATATCCTTTGAAGCTGGAACGGGTTTCGAATAGCCTGGAAGAGTATAGTTAATCGTCGTGACAGTTACAGTAGCAGCCGTGCTTGAACTATCATTATACATATCATAGCCGTTTCCACTTTTATCTTTCCATAAGCGCACGATTTCAGTATCACTTGCGGGAATCGTTCCAGAAAGATCTTGGAACAAGGTGGTTAAATCATTCGCATCGAGCCACTGTACCAAGCCGTGTTTTATGGGTGTCGCGGGGACAAGTGTAAGCGCCGGCGGATTCCATTTATTATACAAGTAATCGGTTATTTGCGCCTTGTTGGTGTCCGAAAGGGTGCCCGTATAGATCAGCATTTCGCGCATACCTCCTTGGTAAAATGCCGTGGAGCCTTGGACAGCGCCAATAGCCAGGGTCGCATCGCGGACTTGTATAGCGTAGGCATCTGTATTTACACCGCCTCCATTCCATGCGAGATTTCTTACCGCTCCTGTGGTCGTCGATAAGATGTTCACGGCGGCTTCTTGGACGTAGGAAGAGGCGAGAGCTAGACCCCCTGTAAACAGCGCATTCCCAGAAGTGGACGCAGCCCATGTGATTCCATCGTAGGAATAGGCAACCGCATTGTTTCCATCGCCTCCAGCCACCCATAGTGTTCCATTCCACGCGACTGCCTTACAGTTGCTTGTGAGAACCCCATTCCCAGAAGTGGAAGTCGTCCAGTTGATTCCATCATAAGAATAGGCGAATTTGTTAGTTACTTCTCCTTGTGATGTGCCTCCAGCGACCCATAGTGTCCCGTTCCACGCGACTGTTTGACAGTTGGTTGTGAGAACCCCATTCCCAGAAGTAGACGCAGTCCATGTGATTCCATCAGACGAATAGGCGAGGCGATTTGTTCCAACACCTCCAGCGACCCATAGTGTCCCGTTCGATGCGACCGCAAGGCATCCAGTTGTAAGCAGCGCATTCCCGGAAGTGGAGAAAGTCCACTCGATTCCATCGGATGAATAGGCGAGCTGATTGCCTCCAGCACCCCCAGCGACCCATCTTGAGCCATTCCATGCTACTGCGAAGCAGTATTCAGTAAAGACGCCATTTCCAGAGCTCGACGCAGTCCAGGTAATTCCATCGGATGAATATGCGAGCCGCGCCCCGCCGCCGCCGCCTCCTGCCACCCATCGTGTTCCGCCCCAGGCGGCTGCTGTGCAGCGATATGTAAATACTGTGTTCCCAGAAGTGGACGCAGTCCATGTGATTCCATCGGTTGAATACGCGAGGCGATTGTCTCCTTGACCTCCAGCCACCCATCTTAAGCCATTCGTGGCGACTGTTTCACATGTCTGTGTAAACACCGCAGTCCCAGAAGTCGAGCCAGTCCATGTGATTCCATCGTAGGAATAGGCGAGTTGATTTGTTCCTCCACCTCCTGCTACAAAGCTCGGCATAACAACCGTTTTTCGTGTTATTTGGGCACCCGATCCGACTGCTAAACAAGCAGCTGTTAGTACTGCATCCCCAGATTCCGACGCAGTCCATGTTTCACCATCAGTGGAATACGCCATTGTAATTGTTCCTTGACCTCCAGCCACCCATAGTGTTCCATTCCATGCGACTGCATCGCACTCACTTGTTAATACCTCATTCCCAGAAGTTGACGCAGTCCAGCTGATTCCATCGGACGAATACGCGAGTTGATTGTCTCCTGACCCTCCAGCCACCCATTTTGTACCATTCCAAGCTACTGCGTAGCATGCCGATGTAAAAAGCTCATTCCCAGAAGTGGACGCAGTCCATGTGATTCCATCGGATGAATATGCGAGACGATTGTCTCCATCCCCTCCCGCGACCCATCGTGTGCCGTTCCATGCTAACGCCCAAATATAGCCTGTAAAGAGCTCATTTCCAGAACTAGATGCAGTCCAATTGTCCCCGTCGTATGAATAGGCAAGCTTACTGGCTGAACCACCATTACCGCCGCCAGCAACCCACATAGTTCCATTCCAAGCTACTGCTCTACACGTGGTTGTTACGACCGCATCCCCAGAAGTGGATCCTGTCCAGTTGATTCCATCAGAAGAATATGCTATTGTATAAGCCCCCCAGCCTCCAGCTACCCATATTGTCCCATTCCATGCGACTGCGAAGCAGTATTGTGAAAACACCACATTCCCAGAAGTCGACACAGTCCACTCGATTCCATTAGATGAATACGCGAGACTATTTTCTCCACCACCTCCAGCGACCCATAGAGTTCCATTCCAAGAGACTGCACCACAGCCATCTGTTGCAAACAGCGCAGTTCCAGAAGATGACGCAGCCCAGTTGATTCCATCATAGGAATACGCGAGTTTATTATCTCCCGTTCCTCCCGCGACCCATATATTTCCCGAAATATCCCTTGTTCCCGTTTTCGCAGCAGTCGTTTCCACGGCGGTGTTGAGAGTAAATGCGACATTTCCAGATGCGAGCGCGTAGCATTCTCCTCCGCCACCACTTTGTTGGCCTGAAAACACAGAAGTTCCAGAAATGGACGCAGTCCATGTGATTCCATCAGACGAATACGCGAAGTGACTCGTCCCACCTCCTCCAGCGACCCATCTAGAGCCATTCCATGCGACCGCTGAGCATCCGCCTGTAAGAACTGCATTTCCAGAAGTGGACGCAGTCCAGTTGATTCCATCATAAGAATAGGCGAGCTTGTTGGTTCCCTGAATGCCTCCAGCGACCCATTTTGTTCCATCTGTTGCGACTGCGTAGCAGTCTGTTGTAAATATGGCGTTTCCAGAAGTCGACGCAGTCCAGTTTATTCCATCGGATGAATACGCGAGGCGATTTGTTCCAACACCTCCAGCGACCCATAGTGTTCCATTTGTTGCGACTGCGTAGCATGTGTTTGTAATAACCTCAATCCCATTTTCAGACTCAGTCCATGTTATCCCATCAGATGAATACGCTAATGTATTTGTTCCAGCTCCTCCAGCTACCCATGTAGTACCATTCCATGCGAATGCTTCACATGAGCTTGTAAATATGGCGTTTCCAGAAGTAGACGCAGTCCAGTTGATTCCATCGGACGAATACGCGAGACGATTTGTTCCTCCTTGACCTCCAGCCACCCATCTTGTGCCATTCCATGCCACTGCCAAGCATCTAGTTGTAAATACACCATTCCCAGAAGTAGACTCAGTCCAGTTAATTCCATCAGAGGAATATGCGAGCTGATTTGTTCCTTCACCCCCTGCTACCCATAGTGTTCCGCTCGTTGCGACTGCCTCACAGTTGTTTGTAAATATGGAATTTCCAGAGATTGATGCAATCCAGTTGTTTCCATCGGGCGAATAGGCGAGCACGTTTGTTCCTTGACCTCCAGCGACAAAAGCCGCTGTCTGTGTAGCCGTAATAGACGCATTATACGTAGTCGGCCCTGAAATCAACGCAGTAGACGCATACGCCGTCGTCAAAAGCGCATTTCCAGAAGTTGCCACGCTCCATGTTTCACCATCGGCCGAATACGCGAGGACATTCATCTGCGCTCCAGCTCCGTAGCCTCCCGCGATCCACTGTGTTCCATCCCATGAAACTGTATAGACCGCTGCTGTTATAGGCGAAGTCGCGGCCGTCCATGTTTCCCCATCGGATGAATACGCCAGCTGATTTGATCCTTCACCTCCAGCCACCCATTTCGTGCCATTCCATGCAACTGCCCAGCAGGCCGTTGTAAAGATCCCATTTCCATAAGTCCACGTTATCCCGTCAGACGAATACGCCAGCTGATTTGTTCCCGAACCTCCAGCGACCCATTTCGTTCCATTCCAAGCGACTGCTCTACAAGAATCTGTAAATACCGCATTCCCAGAAGTGGACGCGATCCAGTTAATTCCATCATAAGAATACGCAAGCACATTTGTTCCACCCCCTCCTGCCACCCATATGCTGCCGTTCCATGCGACTGCGCCACACGCAGCAGAAAATATCTCGGTCTCAGTATCCGTCCATTTAATACCGTCAGGGGATGTAAAAATGGCACTCGACAATCCTGGATCCACCGCTCCACCCGCAACCCATATAGTTCCATTCCACGCCACAGTAGTAATACGTTCACGAGCTGGACTCGTTGTAATCCACTTGATTCCATCATAGGAATACATAGCTGGAGCGGTGGTACTAAAGCCCGCGATACATATAATTCCATTCGTCGCAATGACGTAACATGTAGTTCCCGCAACCGGATTAATATTATCCGTGCTTGACGGCAGCCAGTTGATTCCATCGTAGCTATATATTATTCTCGCGTTGCCAACTCCTCCCGCAAGCCGAATCGTAGTTCCCGTCGTATATTTCATCGCAAACGCATCAGCGCTTCCGTTGGAGTTCGCGATTAAAGCCGCGTTATTGATTTTTGACGGCGTATCGGCCACAAACACCGTATAGGGTGTATTATACATCCACGAGCTAGAGGGCAGATTGTAGCGATTCGAAGTCCCATTGAATGTAAGACGCCGCCCCGCCGAATCCGTCTGTAAGGTGGCGGAGCCTCCTGCGGCCGTCGCGTTGCGGCTATTTCCGGACTTATCCACCCAGGTCGCGATGGCTGTTCCATCAGCGACTGTGCTCCCATTCCCTGCGGTGTCGGCGGCGTCATACCAGACTTGGAGGCCGGCTATGCTGGTAGGGTCGAAATAGGAGGCGCGCGTAGTGGACACGAGCACCTGGGTAGAATATCCCGCGTCATTGCCGCGCTGTACATGGAAGGCATAGAGCTGAGTCGGATCGAGGCTGCCAATCGTATAGGTGAGCGTGGTGTATGTGCGTGTGCCTCTGTATATGTAGTTTTTCGTGCCCGCGGCTGCACGGAGGCCGATGACATAGTAATAGGCATAGTCGCCGCCACCAGGATTCGTCCAAGTGAATGTTATACTCAGAAGACCGCCGCTGACGCTGTTTGAGGCGGTGAGTGTAGCAACGGGCTGGGGTCGCGCGGACGTGCGAACGGTGCGATATGTGGCGGGGTCGGAATTGCCGTTTTCGTTCGTTGCGATGATCGTGAATGTGTAGTCTGTTCCTGCGGTGAGGCCGGTTAGAAATGCTTGGCGCACATCTTCGCCGTATGTTTGTGTTATACTGGGCGACGCACAGGAAAGTGTGTAGCTTAGCACAGGCGAGCCTCCGTCATCTCCCGGGGGCTGCCACCAGAACTCGAGAGTTGTTGGTGTGACCCTTGGTCGCACGCTTATTACTGGTGGCGTCGGAACCGACATATCTTTTCATCTCGTAGAATCTTTATGAAAGGATTCTGCGTGGTGATTATTATTTAGAGGGTGTTTACGGCGGCATGCTGTTCGCGTTGAGCACAGCGGCGATACGATCAAGCGCTTCTTGTATAGTTGTTGGCGCAGTGGTGTCCCAGTCTGCAGGGGTGGAAGGAGTGTAGGCGGATGGCACAGGTCCTGTAGAGCCTGTGGGTCCTGTAGAGCCTGTGGGCCCCGTGCTTCCTACGTTGACAGGTGTTGTTCCTACATTGGGCAATACGCGACGCGAGGCGACTGTGTTGCATGTACCTGAAGATAAAAAGACCCCGTTTCCAGAAAAGGACCCAGCCCATGTAATTCCGTCGGATGAATATGCTACTTTATTTGTTGCTTGACCTCCTCCAATCCCTACCGCTACGAAGTTCTTTCCATTCCAAGTGACCGCATTACACTCTGATGATAAATACCCATCTCCAGATTCAGATGAATTCCAGCTGATTCCATCGGATGAATACTGAAGCCTTCTTGTTCCGTATCCTCCAACTACCCAAACAGTTCCATTCCACGCTACTGCTTTAGGCGTAGTGGAGATAGCGTCAGTAACAAAAGTCCATGTTATTCCATTATAAGAGTATGAAAGTCTGCCGCTGCCGCCGCCTATTCCTCCAGCAAGCCATATTATTCCGTTCCATGCGACTGCTGAACACGTAGTAAGCAGCCCATCTCCAGAACCCGCAGTCCAGTTGATTCCATCATAGGAATATGATGTCCCAGTGACCCAAACAGTACCATTCCATGCGACTGCCGAGGAGCTTCCAGCAGGGGAGGGGGAGGCAGTCCAGTCGATTCCATCGGTTGAATACGCTAATGTATTTGTTCCAGCGCCGCCAGCGACCCATCTTGAACCGTTCCAAGCGACTGCGTAGCACGCTGTTGAGAAACACGAGTTTCCAGAAGTAGACGCACTCCAGTTGATCCCATCCGAAGAATACGCAATTCTATTTGTTCCTTGACCTCCAGCGAGCCAAATAGTTCCATTCCATGCGACTGCCCAGCAGTATGAAAAGAGAGCATTCCCAGAGCTCGACCCATTCCAGTTGGTTCCATCAGATGAATATGCGAGTTTATTAGAATATTGAGGCAGTGAATCACTTTGACTGGCTCCAGCAACCATGAAGTTTTCGCTTAATACGGTTGTTCCTGCTGAACCCTGTGCGCCAGTATCCCCAGTAGGCCCCGTATTCCCAGTAGGCCCCGTATTCCCAGTAGGCCCCGTATCCCCAGTAGGCCCCGTATTCCCAGTAGGCCCCGTATCCCCAGTAGGACCAGTAGGACCTGTCGCACCGGTATTTGTAGCCGTGCCCGCGATACCCGCCATGCCAGTAGGCCCAGTATGACCTGTCGCACCGGTATTTGTAGCTGTTCCCGCAGGGCCCGCATCGCCTGTAGGCCCATCATATCCAGTAGGTCCCGTGGCACCGGTATTTGTAGCTGTTCCCGCAGGACCCATAACACCCGTCGGCCCTGTCGCACCCACATCTCCAGGAACACCAATATCGCCTGTCGGCCCCGCAGGTCCTGTTGCCCCCGTATTCGTCGAAGGCCCCACTGGCCCTGTCCAGCCCGTATATCCTATACCGCCTGTAGTTCCTGTCGAGCCAGTTGCGCCCGTATTTGTAGCAGTCCCCGCGGGACCTGTCGGCCCTGTATAGCCTGTTCCTCCTCCACCACCTCCTCCCGCAGGTCCCGTCGGCCCTGTGACAACAGACGCAGCCCCAGTTGCGCCTGTCGGCCCTGTATAGCCTGTTCCTCCTCCACCACCTCCTCCCGCAGGTCCCGTTGGTCCTTGTATACCAGTAGGGCCCGTCACCACGGAAGCGGCTCCAGTTGCGCCAGTCCAACCAGTAGGGCCAGTCCAACCAGTAGGGCCTGTATCCCCTGTATTTCCTGTATCTCCTGTATTTCCTGTATCTCCTGTATTCCCTGTTGCGCCTGTAGGGCCGGTATCCCCTGTATCTCCTGTAAAGCCAGTAGGGCCGGTAGGGCCAGTCCAACCAGTAGGGCCCGTAGGGCCAGTCCAACCAGTAGGGCCCGTAGGGCCAGTCCAACCAGTAGGGCCAGTCCAACCAGTAGGGCCAGTAGCCCCTGTGGCCCCTGCCGTTCCATTAAACCCTGTCGGGCCAGTAGCCCCTGTAGCTCCTGCCGTTCCATTAAAGCCGGTAGGCCCAGTAGCACCTGTAGCTCCCGCCGTTCCATTAAACCCTGTAGGGCCCGTATTACCTGTGAAGCCGGTAGGGCCCGTAGCCCCTGTAGCTCCTGTAGCTCCTGTGAAGCCGGTAGGGCCAGTAGCCCCCGTGATGCCTGTCGGCCCCGTCACCACAGACGCAGCTCCAGTAGCACCTGTCATGCCTGTCGGACCCGTAACCACGGAAGCGGCCCCTGTAGGACCTGTCGACCCCGTCCAACCAGTCGGACCAGATACTGTCGACGCCGCGCCCGTGCTACCCGTTGCGCCAGTAGGTCCGTCAATACCGTCCAAGTTCACATTATATACTTTCAAGGCAAATGTTCCCAGAATATTCGTTATAGAATTAATGACAATTGACCCACTTCCAGTCGTATAGGATTGCACACGCCCTTCGAAACTATTCGCAGCGTTCGTGGAATCTACAACTGCCACGGAGTTCCCTGCGATATATGCCAGACCTGTCCCAACTGTTAATGATACAGATCCGCCTAATACGGGAACTGGAGTCACCGCCGTCGTAGTCGCAGTCAAATACTTGTCACCTGAGATACCCGTAGGCCCTGTTGACCCCGTGGCCCCTGTTAAGCTAATACCCGTCGGCCCCGTTGCGCCCGTAACACCTGTCCCTATCGCGCCCGTCGGCCCTGTCGCCCCTGTTAAGCTAATACCCGTCGGCCCCGTGTAGCCCGTTACGCCGGTCCCTATCGCGCCAGTCGGCCCCGTTGCGCCAGTCAAGCTAATACCCGTCGGACCCGTTGAACCAGTATTACCCGTGACACCTGTGGCACCCGTATTTCCTGTAGAGCCCGTTGGTCCTGTCCAGCCAGTCGGGCCCGTCGCTCCCGTATTACCAGTTACACCCGTCGCCCCCGTGTTTCCAGTGGGGCCTGTCCAGCCAGTCGGACCTGTTGCGCCAGTATTCACCGCAGTTCCAGGAATACCCTGTATACCCGTATCGCCAGTCGGACCGAAATCGCCCACCGGACCCTGAGGACCCGTTGCGCCCGTCCAACCGGTCCAACCCGTCAACCCAGTAGGGCCAGTAGGCCCCTGTGTGCCAGTTGGGCCAATACGCCCCGTCGGCCCACTCGCACCAAGTGTCCCTGTAGGGCCAGTCCAACCAGTAGGGCCTGAAGGTCCGGATACCCCTGTTGCGCCAGTAGGGCCGGTATTACCCGTCCAGCCAGTTACACCAGTGGGACCTGTTCTTCCTGTCGGTCCCGTATTACCAGTCCAACCTGTCACACCAGTCGGCCCCGTGTTACCAGTATCTCCAGAAAACCCAGTAGGTCCAGTCCAGCCCGTAGGTCCAGTCAAGCCCGTAGGTCCAGTCCAGCCAGTCGGCCCAGTTGGTCCCGTTTGTCCCGTATTTCCAGTCGGGCCCGTGTTACCCGTCCAGCCCGTCCATCCAGTAGGACCGGTGGCCCCCGTATTTCCCGTCACACCCGTGGCCCCTGTAGGACCAGTCGGCCCGGTGCGCCCAGTCGCACCTGTGTTTACTGCAGTTCCAGGAATACCCTGCGCGCCCGTGGATCCCGTGTTCCCCGTGTATCCAGTGTCGCCCGTGTATCCAGTGTCGCCAGTATAACCGGTGGGGCCAGCTAGACCAAAAGGGCCAGTGAAACCTCTTGCGCCCGTAGGGCCCGTTGTTCCGACACCGGTGGCCCCCGTATTACCTGTAAAGCCTGGGGGACCAGTGGCCCCCGTAGAGCCCGTCGCGCCGAATCCTGTCATACCCGTGGCGCCGGTAGGACCAGAAGGACCCGTATTACCCGTTACACCCGTGGCACCCGTGGCACCTGTATTTACAGCTAGACCAGGCATGCCTGTAGGGCCGGTAGGACCCGTCTCACCTTGCGGCCCCACTTCACCCGGATCACCATTTTGACCAGGATCACCGGTAGGACCCGTTGGTCCAAAATCTCCCGTTGCGCCGGTATTCGTCGAACTACCTGCTACACCCGCTGGACCAGTAGGTCCCGTTGCGCCCGTTCTGCCTGTCGCGCCGGTATTTGAAGCAATGCCCGCTGCGCCAGTCGAACCAGTAGGTCCTGTAAAGCCTGTATTACCCACCGTTCCAGAAGGACCCGTGACACCCGTTGCGCCTGTCGAGCCTGTAGGGCCCGTTAGACCCGTGGCTCCCGCCGAACCCGTGGGCCCTGTATTACCTGTCGAACCCGTAGGCCCCGTGGGTCCTGTATTACCTGTCACACCTGTTGGGCCCGTATTACCCGTCCAACCCGTAGGCCCTGTGGACCCCGTATTACCCGTCACACCCGTGGGGCCTGTGTTACCCGTCCAGCCCGTAGGACCAGTAGGGCCCGTGCGACCCGTGACACCCGTGGGGCCTCTGTCACCCTGAGCACCAATATCTCCTGGCTGCCCCATAGGCCCTGTTGGCCCAAAATATCCCGTGGGACCCGTTGGACCTGAGCAGCCTTTAACACCAGTAGGGCCCGTCATTCCTCTGAAGCCCGTAGGACCCGTCATACCAACACCTGTAGGACCCGTCGCGCCCGTAGGAGCAGATGGACCAGTCGCACCCGTCGCACCCGTTGCGCCAGTATTCGCAGCCGTTCCTGCGGGTCCAGTAGCTCCCGTACGACCATTGCCACCGACAGCACCTTGTGCTCCTGTGGGGCCAGTCGCACCTGTGGAGCCAGTAGAGCCTGTTGCGCCCGTCCTACCTGTCGCACCCGTATTGGCGGCCGTTCCCGCCGGCCCTGTCGTGCCCGTGGGGCCCGTCGCACCTGTGTTGGTGGCAGAGCCTGCCACACCTGTAGGGCCCGTGCGACCCGTAGGCCCTGTCACACCTGTGGGGCCCGTGCGTCCCGTGGGACCCGTCGCGCCGGTCGATCCCGTAGGGCCCGTCGCGCCCGTGTTTGTTGCGGATCCCGCAGGGCCCGTATATCCTGTATATCCCGTCCAGCCAGTAGGACCCGTCGCGCCCGTGTTCGCAGCATCACCCGCAGGCCCCGTGTAGCCGGTTGGGCCCAGATCACCGGTAGCTCCCGTCGCGCCCGTATTGGAGGCCGTTCCCGCAGGACCTGTCCAACCCGTCCATCCCGTGGGACCCGTCCATCCCGTCGGCCCTGTCCAACCCGTGGGGCCTGTCCAGCCCGTGGGGCCTGTAGAACCCGTGGGCCCTGTAGAGCCTGTCTGCCCCGTCCATCCTGTGGGACCCGTTGCGCCAGTATTCGTCGCCGTTCCGGCTTGACCTTGTAGACCCGTGGGCCCCGTCGCACCCGTGCTCGTTGCTATACCAGGTATACCCTGAAATCCCTGAGGGCCGACATCACCGGGCTGCCCCTGAGGGCCCATGGGTCCTTGGCAACCCGTCCACCCTGTAGGACCAGTTGCGCCTGTATTTGTTGCAGTCCCAGCAGGACCCGTCCAACCTGTGTAGCCGGTCGCACCCGTAGCGCCAGTCGCACCCGTATTTGTAGCTGTTCCCGCAGAACCCTCTGGACCCGTACAGCCCGTGAAGCCCTTCGGACCTGTAGAACCCGTGGGACCGCGATGTCCAGTCGGACCAAAAATACCTGTCGGCCCTGTATTACCCGTCGCGCCCGTGTTTGTTGCCGTTCCTGCAGGACCCGTCCAACCTGTCCAGCCCGTCCAACCTGTCACGCCCGTGGGACCTGTCCAACCCGTAAAACCCGTTGCGCCGGTATTCGCAGCAGAGCCAACGGGACCCGTCATACCAGTCCAACCGGTCGGGCCCGTATTACCCGTCGCGCCCGTATTGAGAGCACTACCAGGAATACCGGTAGGCCCTGTGCGCCCTGTAGGACCCGTGGCACCCGTCGCACCAGTAGCGCCAGTAGCACCAGTAGGGCCTGTCATACCCGTCCAGCCCGTGGGACCTGTCCAACCAGTAGGCCCGGTTGCGCCTGTTGCGCCGGTCATACCCGTCCAGCCCGTCCAACCGGTAGGGCCCGTGCGGCCCGTCGGACCCGTATTACCAGTAGACCCAGTATCTCCAGGAAACCCTTGAACACCCTGCTCACCTGGGTCGCCGTGACTACCTGTGGGACCAGTCACACCTGTAACCCCTGTAAAGCCAGTAGGGCCTGTAAAGCCCGTGTAGCCCGTAGGACCTGTTGACATTCACAACTCTATCTTGATACCATGTTAAAAAGATCGGGAATATTTACCGTGTTATTTTCACTTGTTTCGTGAGGCCCAGTCGAGAAACCCCTTCGTGCGTTCCACGAAATAGGAAGAACCCAGCCCCGTATCCTTTTGAGCCATCTCATGTAGCTCCTTCTGTTCCGGCGTCATGGAGTTAATGTATGCCTGGGCCTCTTTTGTTATAGGATGAGGCGGAAGCTTCTCATACTGTTTCGTCACCGCCTTTTCCATTCTACTAACATGTATAAGGCTCATATTCACTCAATTTTTAACACGGCTTAAAATAGATGGCGTACGTCGCCTTTGATTTAGACAATACACTAGGGTTCTTTGAACTAACAAATCCACTTGCATTCCTATGGAGCCCGGATTTCTTGGAAAATCCGGAACAATCTGCTCCGAATGTGCGTTTGGAACTATCAGCCAGACTACACAACAAGCTGAAACAGGCCCGGAATCGGTTTGCCGATAATATTTTAAAAGACCCCGAACTATTGACTCTTATCCTGCGCCCGAATTTGGACGTTATCATTCCACAACTGGTTAAGGCTAGAAAAGAGAAGAAACTCAAATCCGTTATTATTTACTCCAATACCGGTGTGACATATTCGATGGAACTAATGAAATATCTTGTAGAGAAAAAATACAAGGCGCCGAACCTTATAATGGACATGGCCGACCACTGGCATCCTCTCCGCATCGCCGATAGGCCGCGTTATGTGCCTGAAGGTCGCTATGTTCAGCCCGAAAAGACCCTGAAGACCCTACAGATACTGTTCAAGGCTGCCACGGGTGAAAAGAAGGCCCCTTCCCCTGATAAGATTCTGTTTATGGATGATCGTGATCCTAAACACAAGCTTGAAGCGAACGAGGCGCAGGGCCTCACATATGTTGTTCCGAGCGCGTTCCATCCGCGTATAACAGATTATCACAGACGCGCTATTCTCTTTTTAGCTCTGGAGGCCCTACACAAATGCGAGCTCCTCAGCGATGATTCTTATTTACAATCGGGATTCTGTCATCGTCTCATCCCCTATGAGCATGTGAAACGGTTTCGCGTCGACGGCTTTCCCGCCCTTTTCGAGTATGTATCAGACCAGATACATAAGGTAGAAAGCGGCATATGGATACCTGATACTATCGCCCTCGAAAAGCAGTTCTATACATTCTTAAAGAAGGCCTAATCTTAATGAGACTTCACGCACGAGGCTGAATAGCACCCCACCCCACGTTGAATCGGCTATAGCGAACTTGATATCGTAGTTCTCTAGAGTCGTATAGTTCGTGAAATCGTAGACCGCGTAGCATGAAAGGCCGATAAAGAAGGCCTGTGCCGTGCTACGAGCTTGAAGGAGGAGATAGGCGAGTGCGATATAGACCACGGGTGCCCCTTCCCATCGTAAAACCATCGGCGCTCCGCCTTGTATTTTTTTGATCATCGATTGAGCCCAGCTGCTGCTTAGATAAAGCCAGGGGAGATCGCATATGATGAACAAGAACGCTATAGGGACAATAGCAAGGACCGCGTCCATATCGAGATGTCTCTACTCGTAGCCAACTCTAGAAATGACGGAGGCGACTGTTCGGCTAGAGGGATTTTCGGAATCTCTTCGGGGAGCGAACTCATATTGCGTTGCGACAAATACAACATTCGCGCAGAACTTTCTGAAAGGGCGTCTGGCGGCGGTGGATGCGGAAGTAGCACACCGCGGGCGGAAGGTTCTCATCTTCCAGGGAACGGCGGTGCCTCCGCGCTGGCTTCTTCATCAGGGTTGGGATGCGGTATTTCGTGTGCGCGACGTCCAGGATTTGAAGCTCGCGCTCACTTATATCCAGCACACTTCTAGGCCCACCCGGGTTGTTTGGGCCGGCGGCGACCCCTCTCCTACTGTTATGGCCAATCTGGCTCGTATGGAGGGTATAACCCTTATTGCCATGGGCGAAAAGGCGCCGACACACCCGGAGTGGCAAATGATCTTCTGGTCACCCGATGCCTCGCAAGAAGATGTCGAGCCGACTATTGTTGCGCGTATGGGTCAGGCGGGAGTAGTTGGCCTGCGCTCCGTCCTGAGAGAACTACGGGGTTCGCAAGTGGGCCTTGTTTGGTCGTCAAAGGAGGAGAAAGATAAACACGGGGCGATGTATTGGTATGATCCCACCGATGGCGTGGATCTTGCCACGCAGATTGATCTACAGGAGGCGGCTACAGTCCTGAAAGAAGTGGCCGCATTTCTTACCCGCTAGATATAGTAGATGGCCCAAACGCTCAAACTGAAAACGATTCGGAAGTCGCATCGCCCCGAGAAGAAGTTCGACGCCGTGTTCGAGAAAAATGGGAAAGAGAAGATTGTGAGTTTCGGTGCGGCTGGAATGTCCAACTATACCAAACACAAGAATGCCACTAGGAAGCAGCGCTATATTCGCAGGCACACGGGTAAGGGCGAGAAGTGGCGGCAGCCCGACACGCCTGGAGCTCTATCGCGATGGGTTCTGTGGAATAAGCCATCCTTTAGAGATTCCGTGGCTGATTTCAAGCGGCGGTTTAATCTGTAATCACCAATAAATATCGCCTTTCTGATATAACTTTTTATAATGCGGCTCTTTTTGCATATTTATTTGCTCTTTGCGATATTCGGGATATGAGCGCGCCACCTCTTTACCATCGCACTTGAAAACAAAATGAGTATTATCCTCACTACATTCACATCGCGCCTTGTCTCTTAAATGCGCCTGTTTCGTCCTATTGAGAATATCTCCAATGAGGCAGGGTCCAGTAATATCGAGCTCATCCTCCTTATAGGAACGTTCTCTGTATGCTTTCACGATTTCATCGATTGCTATGCGCAATATTTCGTTTTTCGGCGGTGTGATTATAAGTGCGTTACTTACACCTCTTCCATCGCTACACCAGTTATCTTTAGTATTCAGTATAACAAACTGTGAATCTTTAATGAGATCCTTTAGAGGTACTGTAAAATCCATTTTGGTATCAATATAGACCCCGCCCATTATATAGAGGACGCAGTAACGAAATAAATCGGAACGATACGCGCTCGGTTTAAACCCCTTATATACTGTGAGAAGCTCAGGATCAAAATGTTTCTTTAAAAACTCGATGGCCTCCTTTTCAGAATATATATAGATATCAAACTCAGGATTCATTTTTATATGGTTCTCAATGACTTTTGACATGGCGTTAGGTATGCGCCGCGAGTGCCAATATTCGTGTAAGATAAATGGAACGCCGTGTCTTTCTGTTTCAAGAGTTAGCGTTCGGGGTATGTGAAAAGTTACATGCGCCGTGGTATGTTTCATATTAAAATATAAATATCCAATAATACTTGTAGCTATTCCTAAAAGTATCATTAGTTGTCGTGCTTTTGCCCGCAACATCCTATTATAGACGGTATATACTTTCCTCAAGTCACTGTGATACTTGCCGAAAAGCTTGAGGGCTCGCTCTCGCTCTCGCCCATCGCTTTTCATTTGCCGAAAAGCTTGAGGGCTCGCTCTCGCTCTCGCCCATCGCTTTTCATTTGCCGAAAAGCTTGAACGTCCCCTTCTTCGCCTTGAACCCCGCCTTCCGTAGACGCGCCAATGCCTTCTTGCCCGCCGCATGCTTCTTGCGGCTGACAATACGGCCCTTTTTGGTCTGCATGAGATCCTTCTTGGTCAGGCCGCCGCTGGTGTGCTTGGCCGTGCCGTGAAACACTTGTGCCTTTGTTCCAACCGCCGGTATCTTTGCGCCACCGCACATCTTCTGACCGCCATACATCTTCTGGCCACCCATCATCTTCTGGCCACCCATCATCTTCTGGCCACCCATCATCTTACGCGTAGAGTTCATCGTTATATATCTAGTTTAGATTTATAATCGGCGTCTACGGGAACCACGAGCTTTCATCTTACGAGACCCCTTTTTTCCTTTACCACCGCCAGAACTTATATTAGTCTTAAGTTTTGTTAACTTACTATCCACGTTACTTACACTTTGTCCCAGGAGTGTTTTTTTAGAAGTAGCTGCTGCCTGTAGTGAGTTTGCTCTGAGTTGTGCTCCTGATGCAACCTGCTGCATAACCCTTAACTGATCTTGTAGACTTGCCAACTGATTTTGTGAGTACACCTGCTGTTGAGTCTGTGCCCTTATAGTAGCCTGTAGTTGAGTCAGAAGCTGCTCAAGAGTTGGCTGCGCAGTCATGCCCGCCGTAGTTGACATTATATATTGTATTTTAATATTTAAAATTGTATTCTCGGACAACCTCCTGTCGAAATCTCGTGTTGTAGATCCCACATCTTTTTCAGATCGTATACACCCGCGAAATGAACCAAAAAACAACCAGGTTCCCAGAGGCGTTGTCCAGGAAGACCGCGCAAATACGCGTTGAACTTCCAGTGTTCTGCCGTAGTTTCCGTCCGAGCCAAATCCGCCGGCACTTTTTCCAATAGTCGGATCATGGCCGCATTTTCCCACCAAATATGATACGTCAAATCTGTCTGCTCACCTACACGCCGCCACCAATCGCGTAACCACGGCCCATTTCGCATGAGCATATTCCCCGAGTTCAAATGCCCGCACGCATCAATCGTCATTAGAAGATCCTTATCCGCCGGCAATAAGGGTAAAACAACATCTTCTAGTCGCAGCTCCGGATTTGTAATCATAACATCCGCGTCCGAAAGAAATACGAGTTCACCCTCTGGAAGTTTTCCCAGAAGATCCAAAACAAACTCCACTTTCGACCAGGGAATCGGCCTGTCTCGATCCCAGAACTCTTCACCCCCTTCCACATACCGGTATCCATGCCGTGCTGCGTATTTGACCTTGGACTCCAATGCCGGATGTAGGGCCCTCCGGAAATCAGACCCAATAACAAGAGTAGCAATGACCACCATCTTCTGCGCTTTATTGGTTAGGAATCTTTACGTCCTCTAGAAAAATGACGGAAGCCGGCACGAAAGATGCGAAACAGTGTCCGTGGTGCGCTCGGTGGTTCCTGAAAGACGCCGCATGCGATTATATCTTTTCGTGTGGCCTGGATCATAAGGGGCAGTTCCATGTAGGGGCCGGATGTGGTCGGACCTGGTGTTGGGGCTGTGGAAAGAAATACTGTGGCCTCTATACAGACCCCGCCACGGGCCAGCGTCTACTGACCGCGAAAGACAATCATTCTGCTGATTGTTGTAACTCCGATCCAGAGTTCAAGCGGGAGGAGTTTTGTGAAGGGGGGCATAGTTCTCATTGCGCAAAACGGTGGTGACCATATCATTTGCGCACGGGGTTTATAATATCCATAATCCTATCAAACTCTTCATAGGAAAGAGTTTCCGTAACGCGTCTTCCATTTGCAATACACGCTTCTATCCAGCCCGCCGTTCCTTTGTATCCACGGACACTTATTCCCCAAGCTATACATTTCGCGTGGTCTTTTATATCGGTTCCAAAAAACTCTGCGCCGCACTGCGGACAGAACATTCTCTGTATTCCACTCATTCTAGTACCATGTCCCGAAAAATTGATATAACCGTTGGCCAAAGGGTGTGTAGGCCATACGCATGACATACACATATCAGAGAAATGCCGACGGGGATTTTGTCTGCCCAGATTGTGGGAAAATCGTCCCGAAAGACAAACAGAACACCATGCACTATCATATGAAGAAGCACGAAGGCAATCTCCCTTTCGAGTGTTCCTTCTGTAAGAAGGCGTTTCTTCATGCGCAGACTCTCGCCGTTCACATTTCTGCGAGGCATTCAAAACAGGATGCCGCCATGCTCAAGTGTCCATGTTGCCCTTATAAGACTCTTACAAAGGCAAACAGGATAATTCATTATTTGCGGAAACACTGTAGCCCGGAGCTCGAGCGCTTTGCCACGAATGCGCTAACATGCCCCGTGTGTAATAAGGAAACTAAGAGTCAGACTGCGTTCATATATCATATTTCCACGGGTTGTATTGAGCTTCCAGAGGAAAAACAGGGGCTGTTGAATGGCTTATTCGCTTGACTATTCATGGCAAATAGGACCTTCTTATTTTGAACACTTTGATCATTCCCTTTTTTTTCAATGCGCTGAATACCTTATCGAGATACTGGGCCGTTTTATCCTGTGTTTTTTTGGGACCTTGAAACTGCTCTTCTTGCTGATATTTCTGGGATCCGGTGCTTCCAGAACCAACCCACCACCAGCTTTTCGGAAGCGCATTATATGTCCATGAACACTCAACAGAGGAATCTGCGAATGTATAAAATACAAAAATGGTCTTGGCTTGATCCGTCATTCCTGTTCTGCGTAGAGTTAAATTTCAGGTGATTTTATAAACGTCTGGGATATTACTACTAGCTTATAAAGATGGAAGCCGAATGCTCCAAATGCTACCAAGAGAAGCATGTCATAGGCGGGGCGCTCCGTCTTTTTCTCGTAGTAGCCGATCCACATGAGTAGGGGCGCGACAAATAACACGTGAATCATGTTTACCCACGTGAATGGTGACTTGGCGAAATAGCGTCCCACGGCCTTGTATCCGTGATAGAGAAACACCAGGAGACCGAGACCTACAAGAACCGGGTAGACCCATTCGGGCGTCGCTGCGCGATTGAATCCCACCCAGAGTAGAAAAGGAACTATCAGAGCCACATGTAAAACACCTATGAGTAAATACGGGTCCATATCTGCACAGGCGAGGTTTTTTTGGCAAAGTATCCCAGCGCATAACCAAGGGCGAATTCGGTTAAATCTACAAGAAGGTTTTTATCCTTCTTTTCCAATATCTGATATAGGATAAAGGCAGGGGCTATCCACCATATCCATACTGTCATGAAGCCAAATGCCACATGCCAGAATGAATTAAATCCGTCTGTCAATATATTCCGCATTCCTCTTACTTAGCCGCCATCTTTTTCAGCTCATCGTAGTTTGTGCTGATATACCAAATAACAACAATAGATCCGATAATAGCCGCGATCTGTTGTAGTTTCATCTAACTGGGGGTTTGAGCTTTACATGAAGGACCGAACCCAGGCCTCCACTTTTTCGTTGCTGGTTGACTGTAGTGATTCACCCACTTTCTTGTTTTTCACGATGAGGAAGGTGGGAATAGAACGCACACCGCAATAGCCAGGGGTATAGTTATTCTGATCAATGTCGCATTTTAGCCAGTTCACCGTAGGAAGAGCGGCCTCAAGCGCGGGCATATTGAGGCGACGACACGCTCCACACCAAGAGGCTGTAAAGTAGATAACGGTGAATGCCGGAATCTCAACGCCTTGAGGAACAGGTTGAACTCCTATGAGCTGTTCAAACTCTTCCTGGTTCATAAGATATTTCATTATATTCAACTACTAGAAACCGATTTCGAGCGGATTAGCGCGAGACTCATACCACCCAGCGCACTTAGAACTAGGATTCCCAAAAATATACTCGAACTGTATTCTGCCCCTTTTGCGCCTCCGCCTTTTTGATTATTGTTATTGTTATTGTTATTATTGTTATTGTTATTATTGTTATTATTATTATTGTTATTTTGATTATTTAGTATGTCATTTGCCACATCACCCAACGATGGGATACCGTTATTATTCTCTTCACCGCCGCCTGCTTGATTAGCCACTGGGCCAGAAGTCGGTCCAGAACTTAGACTAGCAAGCGCGGTGGAAGCTTGTGCCGCGTTTCCTCGCATAGCTTCCAATATTTTTGGAATAGCCATCATAGTTCCGATACCACCACCCGCTATTGCGGTTGTGGCACCTACTGCAAGCATTATATTGTTCAGGATTGGTTTATAGGTTACTTTAATCTCAGGTGGCAATATGTCTAGGAAACCATATATACCTGTTCCCAATAAACCCCCCACTGCTGCTGCAAGGGCCGGTGTCATTTTTCCAGTTGCTCCATTACCGATCGGGGTATGATAAAGAGGGACCTTAAATCCTTCTTTTTCAAATGCCGGACTGAACATTTGAATAAGATCAAACATATACCAAGGATTCAACACTAGAAGATATTGAACCCACCACAGATGTGGAAAGTATGCTTTCAAGTACATGTTCCCCACAGTGATAATAGTCTGTAAACCAGCCTTCATCGCAAAATATTTCATTGAACCTGCCGCCCATAAGTTCAATCCACCAAATCCAAGATAAGAAAAGGGGGGGAAAGGAAATCCACCTGCCAATAGGAATAAACCGAACCATTTGAGGTCAAACTTTAGATATGATAGTAACGTATTTTGCCCAGAGGTTTCTATAGAACTTACACTGGGCTGTCCAAATAACGCCGCTGCCATCGCTACTGAGACTTCCGACCTAAATCTTGAAGAGAAGTCCCGCAAATCCATTCACAATCCGGAGCACATTGTGGTTTTTCGCGTATATCATGATATTTGCCTTGCCGCGGTTAGGTGTATAGCTCGGATTGATTACTGTGAGCGTTCTAGGAGTAGGAGGGGTTGTAGTATTGTCAAATGTCGGATTACCGTTGGCGTCCAAGACCGGCGTGGTTAATGTCTGGGGCTGATTCGAATCCGGACGAAGATTTATTTGGAGGTTCATATTGTCGATACGGCTGGCATTCAACGAGCCGCTAGGCTGCATATCTTCGGGCCGGAGTGCGAAACTATATAAATAAATAAACTGCTTGACATCGGTGGTAGTATGGTGATGGAACGGTTGTACTAGGCGGAAATAGCCGGCGTCACGTGTATCGAATCGGTCGTATCCGTCCACTTGAAGTGTGGCATCCTGTAGCATATCACGAGACTGACCGGGTTCATGCGAAGATGTGGAACCGAAATTAAACCACTCATGTGTGGTCTCCATAACTTCGCGCCGGATAACCCAGACGAGCTCACGGATCGGATGATTGAACTCCATGCGCACCGTGTGGGTATTCACATTTTCAGGCAGTGCGATCTTAGGAGTATACTGGATCTGCTCAATAAGATACTCGTGTGTGTTTGCCACGAACCGACGGCGTTCCTCGGTGTCGAGATATACATAGTCGCCCCATACACGGAACTCGGTTAGCTTTGTAGGTAGGGGCTGAACGGTTGCGCAGACGGAATTCAGGTTCGTATTGTTGATCATACCCGCAAGATCGCGGAGTTTCAGGTTAATGCGGATTGGATGATATTGCATCGCAAGTAGGGGGAGATAAAGACCCGGATTCTTGTTGAACCAGAACTGTAGTGGAATATAGAGTTTAACAGCACCGTATTTATATGTCCCTACCGAGCATACATCCGGGGGAATAACTACCGGGGGAGTATTAAGACCGTCAACGCGGCCAATCATGTTGTTCAGCGCGTCACGTTGGCTTACGCTTGTGGTTAGCGTGGACCATATTTGCATCCATTCGCCCGTCTGTTTGTCTATTTCCTGCTCGCCGATTTCCAGCGAAATCTCCTCAATGAGTGAATATCCAGCCGTATTTGTGTATGAAGCAACAGTCCCATCCGTTAACGTCACGAACGGAAGAACTACCTCCAATACAATAGGGCCTAGTAAATCACCCCTGCGAGGAACTAGTGCCGTAACCCGTTTTCCAAAGTCGGGGTCACCGTCAAAATAAATCTGCTGCGATTCGATTGCGAAGTTCGTATAACGCCTGTAGACCATTTTGAACCATGTTATTTGGGGATTCCCAGTTAAAAATATATCCTGTTTGCCGATTGCGACGAGTTGTAATAGACCACCGCCACCTGGCATTCTAGTGTGTTGTGCGACTTATTCAGAGGAGAGTATTGTTATGCCGATATATAACCCGCGCGCTAGAGCTCTGAATAAACATATCTCTGTCAAAGCCAGAGATGAGTCTATCGCGGGTTCCTCGCGAATAAACATATCTCTGTCAAAGCCAGAGATGAGCCGGTCAAGCGAGCAGGAACTCCAGCTACAGGGTCTAATATTCTCTTTTAATCCAACGACTGGACTCCCGTATCCGCAAAATGCCATACAGGTAGCCGACGGCCAGGGAACTCGTGTATGGCAGGACGTATTCCAGACAATAAGCAGTCAATCCGGAAATGATGGAAGTAAGATCGGATATCTGCCCTCCACATTCCTACAGATTTACGGCGCAGCCTCCTCTATTTCTACAATCGTTGCAACGAGCTATTCTACGCTTTCCACCCAGATCGGCAATGGCGGTATACCGGGTAGTATAACAGGCGACCAACTTCAGAGCACCGTAATATGGATGCAGAGCACCTCCAAATACATAAGCACTGGGGATCTCATGAGCACGATGACCCCATTCTTCAATGGTAGCCTCTCCTATATGTCAAATATCCAGAGCACGGTTATCGGCCTCGGCTCGGCTCGCTATGTCAGCACCCCATCTCTATTTAGCACGACCATTGCCATAGCAAATCAACAACGCTCCACGGTGGTTGGCCTGGGTTCCTATGGTTATATCAGCAGTCTATCCCTACAGAGCACTATTGACAACCTCGGCTCTGCCCGGTATATCAGCTCTTCTGCACTCACGAGCACCGTTACAGGCCTACTCTATCCTACTACATCTGCAGGTGGTAGCCTCGGAATCATGGTGACTGGTAGTGCAGACCCTCCGTTTGTGAATTTTAACACGAGTATATCGGCATACCTTTTGAGCACGAACTACATCAATCAATCAAATGCGTTCTTGTTCGGATTTGTATATGGAAACTCCCTCCCCAGCACAACTCTGGGACTCATGTCTTCCCTCGGTTCTGTAGGCTACGTGAGCACGCAAACTCTTCTGAGCACGAGTCAGGGTATTCAGGCCGCCAAGCAGAATATTTTTATTGACCGTTCGGGTGCGACGAATATTTACGCATCGCAAGTCTCCATTTCCTCCGTAGCTGCCATAACATTCTTGAGCAGTTTCATAAATTCCACGATGAACTATCAGGGTCAGAACGGCCTAATAACAGGCACGACGACAAATAACTCCAACTTGAGCTTCTCTACCGTGAATCTCCAGCTCGACCGCTTCTCCAGCCTAATAACAGCCAATAGTCGCATTACGGCCGAAATATACCCCACCTTTCAGTTCGACACTCTTACAACCGGCGCACTCACTTCCAAGGCTCTGCCGATGAGCACCTTTATTCAATACAGCACTATATACTTGAGCACATTCCATCAAACACAAGTGCCAGCTATGGCATCCGCGAATGGCTATTCGAACTTCTACCAACAGCCTATTAAGATTTCCATTCCTGGGACGCAAGTTTTAGGCGCATACCAGAATCCCTATGTGCTGAATCACGTGATGCCAGGTGCCATATCCTATCAGACAAATACTGGATTCCGTTCTGGAGATGTAACCGCATTTTTTGCATCCACGAACTCGTATTTCCTCACGATTCAGAATCTGTCCTTCTAAGACAGAAGTGAATGGCCGCGAGCATTAGAACTATTGATACGGATGTGATCACTCTCCGACAGATTAGCGTGCGTTCACCCACGAACGGATACATTCCTGCGTCGAATGTTCTTATTTCCGACGGTGCGGGGACAGCGTATTGGAACTCTATCAGCTCCATTTTCACGGTTCCTTTTGATACTCTACAGGATTCTTATGGCTCGACGATGATTGCGCGGAATGTGGGAAATATTGTGAAGTTCAGCACGATTGGTGTGAATGGGCTCTTTGACGCATACGTGGATATGGCCACAAGCACGTTCACGTTCAGTAATGCTGCTCCGAATCTCCTGGTAGCCCAGAATACGGTTCCCACGGTTTCACGTCTGGCTGCTACCCAGGTGCCGAACTCCGAGAATATAACGATGTCGTCGTCGCAGTCCACGCTGAAGTTCATCGGCGTGGGTGATCTCCAGCTTTCTACGGTAACGGATCTGCGTGCGGTGTTCTTTTCCATCAGTTCATTTACGGCGGCGGGATATGCCGACATTTCGAATGTGGGGCGGGCATGGCAGGGATATTCGTATAGCACAACGTCGACGAACGCGGGCTATGCGAGCTTCGTGAGTAGTATTCCCTTTTCCACCTTTCACTATGTTGATGATTACACAGGATATGGATGGGACTGGTCGCCGGCTCTGGGAAGTAACATTCTCATGTCGACGATTGAACCGTATCCGAACTACTACTCCACCGGCGACGTGTATTTCAGCACGGTGAGCTTCAGTATGGCTCCCTATCTTCGCTACATTCATCCGAACTCCACGACGCGGATGCATCTGGAAGTCAATCCGAACTACTTCTTCCAGCGTATGTATCTGGGAACTAGCACACCCTACCATTTAGTGAAAGAGTTCTCCAGTTTTATTCAGTATCAGTCGCCTAGTCGTGGCCGCCAGATCCTGGCAAAAGCATCCTTTGGAGGATATATGACTTCGCAGAACTCGAACGCCTACACGTCGAACTATTACGATAATCAGATCAAGCTGGAGCTGGATCCCGCCGTTCTTGCCAGCAATGCGCTCATGGATGGTCCCTTCGGAGCATATTATACCCTGTATCACCGTATTCCTGGAGGGATGGCGAATCTGCTGCCTGACGGATATTGCGGCTACAATATGGGGCCGCGTGGAGGCTTCAGTAATGCCGATGGAGTGACGGTGGATAACTACACGTGCCGTCAAAATGCTGTCTATCTCCATGTATATAACCAGGCAGGAAATGCGCCGCCGATGAGGGGGCCGTGAGGCGTTCGGGTAAGTAAATTTGATGTCATATGACGTGGTTGGATACCAACTACACGATATGCAGCGCATAGCCGCATTTAACTATGTAGACCGGTTTAGTGTTGAAAGCTCTGGTCTTATCGACTTACAAATTGGAATGGCTAATAAGATGTGCGGGTCAAATCAATCACGCGAACTTCATCCAGGTGATCTTTGTATTATCTCTTATCTTATTTACCGAGGAGTAAGATCCTTTGTGATAGGCCGTATTTCAAGTGAAGATTTTGGAGAGAGAGTCACGGTGTGGCTTGAAAAGGGTGGGTGTATGTGGAAACACAACTATAGCTATAGACCCATCACTCGCCTATTGAGCACGAGTGACCCAGAGGTCCGAGAGGTATTTGGCGCCATGACACCTCGTGAAATTTCAGATATGTTTAGTGACCATCACTGCGCCGGCGGCCCCTTTAAAGAACACTACAGCAAGATAGTAAACATCTTCACGCGTGATAAACGCTTCAGGCCAAAGAAATCGGCACCCCCTCCCTCTTCCCCAGCTCCTCCGCCCACGGCTCTAACCGCCCCTGAACAACCGCAGTAGGCCGATAGGGCCACGGCGACATGTAGACCGCATTCGGCCACGCCCCTAAGCGTTTCCAGCCCGCATGCACACCCCCCTGCTTCCAAAAGAATAGTTGACCATCAGCATTCTCTGCGAAGTTCCCCCGAATCTCCACATGTCGCCGCTGATTCGCCGGCGTCGTGGCCACGGGCCACTCGGCCTCCAACTTCTTACACAAATCCATATACCAGGCAACACACGCATCCAGCCGCCAGATCGTCGCCTGAAACGTAAAGCCATACGTATCTGTCACCGGCGTGATGAGAGCCCAATCCGGGAAGTTTTTCAGTGTGGATCCACCCGGACCAGGGCACGGCATGAGCCTCACACTCGCACAGGTAAGCTGAAGGAGCTCGATGGCTTGTAGGAGCGCGGCCGGGTCCGGATCACGTTCTAGAAGAAAGTCCTCCTGGACGGGGAGAACCATGGTGAAACGGCCGGTGAGGGCCAGTTGCTGGAGAGCTATCGCACGCGAATCGAGGAAACCGGCCTCGGACGGGCGCAGCAAAATCAGCTCCACGCCCATCTCTTTCACTTGCTGGCAAATCGGATGATTCGGCTCCTCCGTGGCCAGAAACATCGGCATATCGAGCCAGGGAGCGTAGCGCTTCACGAGGGTGAAATGTAGTGGCAGTAAGCCGTAGAACTTAGGGGTGGAATTTACAAGATAGGCACATTTGTCCATTTAGTTATACATCGCCCTAAAGCCTAAAGTCCTCGCCGCTATTTTTAGTAGGATGCTGGCGAAAAACCCCAAAACAGGCAAGGATTTGCGTATTATTACTCTGGACACGTCAGTATGGCGCGACCAGAAAACCATCGTGTGGTTTGACGGCGTCCCCCCTCAGGCTAAATGGAATCGCTGGGATGTGGGTGTGACCAATACGGCCATGGTAGAGCCACTCTCGGCCGCTGGGATTCACACGGATGTCGTCGTGTGTCTGAATCAGGGCGCACAGACCTGGCTGGAGGCCGGCGAATGGTCGAAAGCCCGTCTGGTAGTTGTTCCAAGGAAGCTTGTGACCGCCATGGGTATGGATAAACTTCTGGCGCTGAAGATGAACAATCTGCTGTGCCTGGATGAAATGCACGAGCTCTATCCTTTCACGGGTCAAGCCTGGGATGGTTCGACGGAGGACGCGAAGGCGCTCGTGGCTCTTGCCCTCCATTTCGGTCGCTCATTCCCTGTCACCCCTTCTGCAGAGCGTCTAGCCTTTGCTGCGGGTCGTGGCCTCAAACTCTCCGCCAGCATCGAGCAGCCTAAGAAGCTCATTCTAGTATCGCAGTATTATCAGCCCGATAAGGGGCGGCGGCGTCAGGAGATCGAGGCCTGCCTCCAGAAGAATCTCGAGTGCGATGCGATTGACCAGATTGTGCTTCTCAATGAGAAGGCCTGCGCGCCGAAACACGCGAAAATCGTTGAAAAAGTTATTGGGAAGCGCCTTAGCTACGCGGCGGTGATTCGCTGGATTGCCACGGAGGCGCCGGCAGATTCACTCGTCGTCTTCGCCAACGCCGACATTTTCCTCGATGCGGAAAGTTGGCGCCTCTTATGGTCGACGGATATGGACACGCAGCCGAAGTTTCTCGCGCTTCTGCGGTGGGATGTGGAGGATACGACGCCCGCTGCCATCGCCGCAGCGAAGCTCTTCGGGCCGCGCCCCGATTCACAGGATACGTGGGTCATGAGCGCCGCCGCCGCAAAGGCCGTCGAATGGGACTGGGCCGCGCTCGAGTTCCCGTTTGGCCAGGGGGGCTGCGATAATGCCATAACACTCGAAATGTTCAAGAAGCGTTTCCTCGTTACGAATCCGGCGCTGACTCTGAAGACGTATCATTTCCACGAAAGCAAGGTGCGCGGCTACGATCCTCGTAATATTGTGGATAAGCCGACATATCTCTATATTCAGCCCACAGGTCTCCATGACATGCGCCCCGTCATGAAGTTCGGCGCCCCCTCTAAAGTTATTAGCCCCAAGGCCATTAAGAGGCCCATTCGCGGTCCTCTGACCGATGCCCAGGCGCGCACATTCTGCACGATGGTCAAGCGCACCACGAGCGACGCCGTGGATTTGGATTTGGAGAGTGATAATGTTTGGGTCCCATCCCCAGTGAAGCTGTATACCCACAACGAGGTGTTCCAAACGCGTGAGGGCCTAGTGTATACGTATGACTCCATTCTGGTGGGCGACACGAAGGCATCGGCGGAAGCCTGGTCGGAGTCGCAGCTCAGTAGTATGGCCGCCTCACTCTCTGTAGAGCATGCCGCCGTTGCGCCGCTTCCTGAGGCAGTTGCGAAGGACCCCGCAAAGTTTGTTCTCCAGTATATGTCGAAGGTGTTTCTGATGCGGGAGAACAATCCTAGCGCGGAGTTCTGGTGTCCTAAGAACAAGGCCTGTATTGAGGCTGTCAAGTCGTTTCACTGGTCCAAGCAGGAAGTCCCTGTGCTTTCGCGCGACGAGAACCTACAGACGTGGTGTAAAACGGCGACGGTATGGCCCTATCAAGATTCACCTGTCGAGCTTATTACTGCGGAGGAGGTTGCGGCCCTACGCGCGAACCTGGGTCACGGTGGATGGCAGAAGGATGTGTCAGAAACGAAGAAGCTCGTTGTGATCATGGACCCCACGTGGATGACAGAGGAGATGACCGATAGTATGGAAGAGGCGCTGCCGGTGTCCGTACGACTCTTGTGGCCGGGAAAAACGGCGCTCGATGTTTGCTTGAGAACTCTACAGGGTGCGTGGGGTGTTATCATGGCCACGCGTGAGATGGCTCCGTGGTCATGGGTTCTACCTGAGCAGGCTCTTGTCTGGGAAATCCAATCGGAGATGGAGCCCAGTGCTGCGCTTCTACATTTGTCGGCGGCGGCAGATCTACAGCATCGCCTCGCCATTGTTGCAAAGGGCGTCCCCAAGCAGCGTGAGAAGGATGCTCTGCTTACCAAGCTTCTGGCTGATATGAATGGCTTCATGGGCTTGACCGTTCCTGTGGAAGATGCCCCTACTCAACCCCCAGCGAAGCTCATTATGCCCGAGGCTAAGGAGGGATTTTACAGCCACGCCGGCGACTCATTCCGTGAGACGGCGAGGGCGTGGGCCAAGCGCGGCTACGTGGAACTGGTGGAGAAGCCGGTGTGTCAGGTATGGCTGGGCGCAGTAGGTGAGACGCTCTTATATGATCGCCCCACCCTGCAGTGGTTGGAACAGGCGCCCTCGAATGAGAAAGTGTGGAAGCGAGGGCTCTTTGGAAATCCGGAGCCGCCGCAAGGAGGCAAGTCGTGGAGTTTCTGGCCTCGTCGCCCCGAGTTGGTGGAAGAACTGGTTGCCGCGGGCCTTCCCACGAAATCCTTTGAAGCTCGTGAGAAGACGCTCGTATTCTACGGTCGTTCCGAAAACGCCGTTCAGCGTGGAAGGCGCACAAAGGCCGACTGGTCCTCGGCCTGCGACGATTTCACACACCGTATTACCACAGACGATACATATACATATACACACGCCGAGTATTTGGAGCGCCTCGCGAATGCGAAATATGGCCTCTGTCTGGCGGGCTACGGCTATAAATGCCACCGAGAGATTGAGTGTATGGCCATGGGCTGTGTCCCGGTCGTTGCGCCTGAGGTGGATATGACAAACTACGCCGAGCCGCCGGTAGAAGGCCTACACTACTTCCGCGCAGGCACGCCAGAAGATGCCAAGGAGATAACGAAACATGTAACAGCCGAGCGCTGGACGGTCATGTCAGCAGCGTGCCGTGATTGGTGGAAAAAAAATGCGTCGGTGGACGGAATGTGGGAGTTGACCAAGCGCTTGATCGCCTAACGTCATGTGCCAAAGTCAAGAACCCCCCCTGTGGGGGTTCTTGATCTAGCCTACATGACTACAGTCGTGTTGTTGGCTCAAAATAAGCACCCCCCCCTAGGGGGGTGCTTAACTTCTGCACAACACTTTAATCGTCCTCATCCTGCCCCCGTGGCCCAGAAGGTTGCGGGGGAGCAAGATCTTTTAACTCAGCCCGTAGCTGGGGACAGGTCGCGGGAGGATGGCTGGTTTCACCACATATGGGACAGGGACACAAAGGAATCATCCGGTTGTATATAATACAACACGATGATTTCCATGAAAATTTATAGGCGCCAGCGCACACCCATCGGATACACTTTCGGCTCTGCGCGCCGCCCCGTAATAATCTTATAAAGCCGTTGAAATACGTTCCCATCACTCGGAGCCGTATTTTTTATTACCGTGGGGATAGGCCTGAAAGGGAGTGGTGCGACCCTGTATTGCCCAATGACACGCCACGGTATCATCTTTCTACTCTATAGAAGTATCCTATGTGTGTAAATATAGCGAACTCCAATAATGTTCGCGACTGGTTTTATCTGATTCCCGGAGCCATCCTTGTGGATCTCGCCGTTGTCATCATGACGAAGTATCCGGGTGAGAATCCCTACTTCCAGGTGAATACACTCAACACATGGTATGATAGATTTGGGGTTCTAGCTGTTGCCGCCGATGTCCTAAGCGCGTTGATTGGCGTTATGGTTGCGAGATATATTTACACGGGGCTTGGGTTGAACAGCGGCTTTCTGTTCCTGCTCATCCTCGTTGCGTTCCAGCTGCTTCACGACATCTGGTTCTACCTAGCTATCATCAAACCGCTCCCCACAGGCCACAATGAAATGATAGATGTATTCAAGGCCTATGCACAGGAGAATGGGGCGAAGATTCTCACCGCCGACGCGCTCATAGTGATCGCGACAGCTGTGCTAGGGTCTTTGCTGAAATCCGCCCCGGCCCATATAACCGTCGCAACGGCCTTCGTATCGTCATATATTCTGAGCTACATCTTATATACAAAACGGCCCTACACCAAGAAACAGGTCTAAACATCCTGGGGCATTCTAACTTAGAATGTCGCAAAAACTACATGTCCTCGATGGCATTGGCTTTGTAGAGCTGATGGAAACCTTTGGTGATGATCTGACAGTTGTGAATGCCGCGCGCGTGAGTTTCGCAAAAGAGTCAACTGTGTTCGAGCCGCGCGACGAGAAGCTCGTTCAGTATTTGGCTAACCATGATCATATTACCCCCTTTTTCCATCCGCAACTCCGTTTTCGACTGAAGATGCCGATTTATGTTGCGCGCGAATGGTTTCGGCACACGGTGGGCTTCGCACGTAATGAGGTCAGTCGCCGATATGTGGATGATAGGCCCGAGTGCTACTTACCCCCCGAGGAGTCTTTGCGTGAGCGCGACACCAATAAGAAGCAGGGATCTAAGCCCACTCCTATTGAGGCGGCGGCGGAGGTCCATGAAAAGATCAAGGAGTTTAACGAAACGGCCACGGTCATTTACGAGAGTCTTCTTGAGCTAAAGTTGGCCCCTGAAATCGCTCGTGGTATTCTTCCCCAGTCCATGTATACGGAGTTTATTGAGACGGGGAGTCTTGCCGCGTATGCGCGTCTCTGTCGTCTTCGGACGGATCCGCAGGCACAGGCTGAAATACAGGTTTATGCCCAAGCCGTTTCTAGCCTTATTGAGACCCGGTTTCCTGTGAGTTGGCGTGCGTTGACCGCCGAAAAAAAGGAGTCGCACAAGTAGAATGTCGAATCGCGATTTCAGTCACACGAATCTCGCACGGAAAAAGGCCGCTCAGACACAATACGCCGGCGCCGTTGTGAACGCCGTTGCGCTCGCCACGAGGCCTGGCTACATCGTAAAGGGGGGTGTGGGAACTGCCAGTACGGGTATCGAGACACTTGTAACAGGCCCGAGCGCAGCTGGCGCGACTGTTGCGTCAGATCCGAAGAGTTTTCCCTCGGCGAATACCCAAAACTCGGTGGCAACTGCCGTAAAAGCCGGTGGTTCTCCTATTTATAATGACATTGCGGCGCTAGCGGCGGCAAACAGAGGCAGCCTATAGTTACGCATCAGAGTCCGGGTAGTCCCTATCAATCGCGCCGTCTTTCAAGCGTCCAGCATACACCCCCTTCATATTATAGAGCTTGTCCTTCTTGGAATCCAGGTAGAACATGCATCCATCCACTTCCTGTTTGCGCACTTTGATGCGAAGGACTTCTCGCTCGGATAGATCAACCGGCTTGTCCCCTACTTGTGCTGTAGGCGCAGCTACCTGTTCTACCACCTTTTTTGGGGCTCTCTTGGCCACGACCCGCTTCTTTAGAGGAGCAGGAGCAGGAACAGGAGCTGCGGCAAGAGGAGCGATAACCACAGGAACAGGAACAGCAGGAGCAGGAACAACGGCAGTCCCAGGCATCGGTTCTGGCTCAACTGTCGTAACACCTGCATTTACCTTGGCAGCCGCTTTGCGAATCCTAGCCATGTTCTCTTCACTAACCGTACAACCACTTTTCAGCTTTAGACGAAACCACGCCCCATCATAAATACGACTCCAGAACGGAACAGGACCGTTCACTTTTCCCATGAGAAAGGACGGGTGTGTTCCGCTGATCGTCGTTCCCCGAATCTCTTGCACTTTTTCGGCCGTCTTTTGAGCTCGTTTCACGCATTTATCGCAAAGATCTCCGTCCCGTGCGAAGTTCTCGCAGCGGAGAGGAATATGAAACCACCCGCCCTGCTCGAACTCCAGCATATTCTCCCCCTTTGGGGTATCGCGAACAAGTCGTCCAAGACACTGCGACATGTGGTGTGTTGAATAGGCATAAGCCGCCCGCGATAAATTTTACACGTCAGTCGTGGTGCCTCCCCATCACCATGATGTATTCTGACATGTATCTTATGGACAGGCAAATAACTCCGCATGCGCCTGGCTACTTTGTAGCTTTAGGTATGCTGATGCTCTTTGTGGCGCTTTGGCTGTGTGTCATCGCCCCTTTTGACATGGTATGGCCCCGATGGCTTCTCTATGCGATTCTCTGTCTATTCATCGCGGTTGTTCAGCAAATCTCGCTGATGACGCAGCATCATGAGTAGACTTCTAGTGTCCGCGCAGAGGGATCTGTTGCCTTCGACCACCGCGGCATCCAGAAATAGGGCACATTGACATTGGCGAAGGCCTCGTCGTAATATTTTTCGAATAAGCTCCGATAATAGAACTTTTCAGGAGTGGTATCTGTCTGCGGACCCACCTTGGCCTCCGCCATCTCTTGAGTAATCTGATACCACGATTTCTCCGTCCCACTCACGCCATCCGAGAAGGCCTCCTTTTGCCGCCAAAGAACTTCGCGCGGTAGAAGCTCGCCGTTGTCGAAGGCCTTGCGCATCAACCACTTTTCCGGCCTTGAGCCCTTGACCGGTCTACGAAACTCAGTAGCAACGCTGAGCGCAACCGCCACGAACTGCTTGTCCAAAAAGGGGGTGCGCGGCTCCAGACCATGTGACGAGATGCATCTATCCGAGCGCAGAACATCGAACAGATGAATATCCTTCAGGAGTCGCCTCGACTCCGCTTCGAACGCATGCGAGGAAGGAGCTCCGTAGAAATAGAGATATGATCCCCAGACTTCATCCGCCCCGTCGCCGTTGAATACGACCTTCGCATTCGACTGCTGCGAAATGGCACGCGCCACTAGCCAGTTCCCTACAGAGGCACGCACCGTCGTAGTATCATACGACTCAATATCCCTAATAACGGCAGGTATAGCTTCAAAGAACTTATCCGCCGTCATGATGATTTCGGTGTGCTTGGAGCCAATCCACTTGGCCACTCGCGCCGCGTGGAATAAATCCTGGCTACCCTCCATACCGATACTATAGGTCTCCAGAGGTGGCGCACCGGCCGCCTTCAGCTCTCGTGCTACCAGAGCCGCAATCAAACTACTGTCGACTCCGCCACTCAAGAGAGCTGCCACAGGCCGCTGCGTCATGAGGCGCTTGCGCACGGCCTCCACGAGGGCTACTCTGACGGCCGACAGCGCATTCTCCTCCACCGCCAGCTGCGGATTTTTCAAGAAGGGCGCCGTGTGATATACGAACTCATGCGCAATCTCGGTTGACATTTTGGGATAGAGTATTTGGAATGTTCCTGGCTGGAAAGTCCCGATCTCTTCACAAACGTTAATGAGTGATTTCATTTCCGAGGCGTAGAGACGACGGCAGCCTTCGACGGATCCCCAAAACAGAGGGCGAACACCGTAGGGATCACGCCCCACAATAATACGTCCGCGCACTTCATCGACAATAATCAGCGCGAACACGCCATCCAGCGCCCGGAAAAACTCTTCGAGGGGAATATTCCGCTGGCAGAACACTTCATATAACTCCCCGAGGATCTCGCAATCAGACCCTGATGTATTGGTCAGACCATACTCCGTGGCCAGCGCCTTCCAGTTGTAAATCTCCCCATTACAGACCCAGCTCCGCCCACCCCGCCGCATGGGCTGCATACCGGCCTCGTTCAGACCGTTGATAGCCAGGCGAGTAAAGCCGAGTGTACAGCCACTCAAATCCAGGATCTGGGTCCCTTCAGGCCCCCGCGCCTCTAACGCTTTCAAACAGTCGCGCATATATTCTACGGGCTCTCCCAGACAAAACCAAATACCACACATCTCAAAAGAATCTGTTCTGTATGTTTAGATGGACTCCAGCGACGCCCTTCGAAAGAAACAGGCCCAGACTATTTATACATACTACAGGGTGACAACCCTATCTACACAGCCGAGCTGTAACTACAGCACGTGTAGCAGTATAACTGGCTGCGTGGTCAAGTATCCCAGCTATGAAGTGCGCCAACAAGTCACACAGGGCTCACAAGTATGTAACAACTGTTCAGCGACTGGGTGTGGATGTAAGAGCTAAATAAAATCCGCCAGCCGTTTACAGTGTATATGTAGATTCACTATATGCCATTCCTGGCCGCCACTGTCCATTAGAACTGGATAGCGGCGTCCAATGGCATCTGCCCGCCATCCGTAGAGAAACTGATCTGTGCGAAAATCCGTGTCGAGGTTCACGAAGCCGGGCCCCTTGGGGCCATTTCTCGGATCCTCTCCACCTAGAAACTGGCCGTGGGCGGACGCATCAAATAGACACGGGAACCGCGGGTCCTCATACCAAGCCCGAAAGGATTCGGATACGAGTTTCACACCTGTAGGAGCTGTAGGAAGGACGGAGCATTCCTCGGGGGTGTCAAACCAATACTGGCCGCCCCGCTGCATTTCATCCGTAGCTTCTGCCCGTCCCGCGAGAGTAAAGAGGAAGTTGCCCAAGGCATCCACGGATTTACAATAGAGCAGCGAGAAGCACATACGGACTTGGTCGAGAGTGGAACCCTGGCCCTGAAACGTGGTAGAGATGCCCGCGCCGGTCCGTAGAGCCGGCAGGAGCTCCGAAATATTTGTATAGAGCATGTTGTCATTCTCCATATGAATACACTCCGCCACTCCTGCCGAGCGCATCCAGTCCTCCAGTATAAACAGACGCTCCGTAGTGGAACGCCAGAAACCTCCACGCCATGTGGCATTCAAAGTGGTGGAGCTGCGAAACTTTGCGTGATTCGCTGTGAGCGCGATATCAGCGATCGGAACCCATTTTTCTCCGACCCCATAGTCGCCCAAAACGGAAGAAAGAAATACGATAGGCGCATCGGGATTCCAACGGCGCGCCTGTCGCACGGCAACTGCGGCGTAGTCTGGAGGCGCCCCTCCGATATGTATAAAAACAATCGGAACGATTGCCATTTGTATATACGTTTCATCTTAAATAAACTGTTCTAACCGCTTTGAATGAATATGGAGATTAACGATTCTCCATTCTTTTCCTCGCCTGTCGGTAATAACTGGATAACGCCTACCTTCTGTATCAGCTTTCCAGCCGTATAAGAACTGGTCCGGGCGAAACTCTGCGTCAAGATTTATATGCTTGCCACCAGGCACATTTCCAGGCCCGTTTCTAGGATCTTCCCCCCCTACGTATTGCCCATGAGACATTGCGTCAAATACACAGGGGAACTTCGGATTTTCACACCAGTGGCGGAAGTTCTCAGAAAGAAGTTTCGAACCCGGAGGAACGCAGGGGATTATGGAACATGTATCTTCATTTTCTAACCAATATAGACCCCCCCGCTGCATTTCATCTACAGTACTCGGCGCGGCGGCTAGGAAAAAGAGAAACTGTGAAAGGCTTTCTACCTTGTCGCAATGAATGAACGAATAACAGACATCCACACGATTCCGTGCGAAACCCTGTCCATGAAACGTGGCAGAAACACCTCTGCTGTTTTCTCTTAAGTGCGGTAGAATGTCCTCAATATTATAATATAGTGTGTTGTCGTTCTCTATATGAACACACTCTTCTATACCTTTCCAGATCATCCAATCATACAAGACAAAAAGCCGCTCGGTGGTAAAACGCCAGAAACCATTCCGGAAAGTTGTGTCAAGTAGTGTAGTCTGATCGAAGCGTGTATGCTCTCTACATTTCGGGATATCGGCAATAGAAATCCATTCTTCTTTCACGCCGTATCCGGATTTTACCGCTGTCGAACTTAAAAATATAATCGGTGCATCAGGATTCCAACGCCGCGCTTGTTGAACAGCGATTTTCGAATATTCGGGAGGCGCGTCTCCTATATGAACAAAAACAATCGGAACTAAACTAGAACTCATCTTATAAATGACCACACGTATTCAACCAAGATTTGACGCGGTCGTTCCATTTCATCCGAAAGATTCGGATATCCTTCCATATTGTATTGCCGGCCTCAGAAGAAATCTGCGCGGCCTTCGAAACATATACGTTATAAGCAAGGATGAGCCAGAAGACGCTGATGATATAATCTGGATTTCCGAGACGCAGTTCCCCTTTACTCTATCAAACGTAGCTTCCATTATCAAAAATACAACGCATCGTGAAGGCTGGTATTTACAACAACTTTTGAAGTTATACGCCTTTCGAGTAATAAATGATATAGAGGATCACGTTCTTGTATTTGATGCCGATTGTGTTCCATGTCGCCCTATTGAGTTCTTCGACGAATCCGGTAAAATATTATTCGATTCCACAACGAATGCTTTATATGAACCATATTTTACTCACGCAACTCGTGTTTTAGGAGATGTATTTCAAAGAGTTGATCCGAACATTTCAGGTATTTGCGATCATATGATGTTTCGTCGTGATATTCTGGAGAGCATGCTCCAGAAGATAGAAACATATAGTAAAAAGGAAGCATGGAGAAGTTTATTAGAAGCAGTCGACCCCGTCGAATACGATCGTTCTGGTATGTCGGAATATGAGATGTATTATAACTACGCACTAAGCTGTTGGTCAGAGGTATATACTCATCGCAATTTCGTAAGGGGGTGTGCTACTTCGATCAGAGCTCTCGCGGAGGGCTCGGATCTTGTAGATCTCATGGTATTTCATAAATGGATTATAGATCAATATAAGAATGAAATAACGTTATCCAGAATGATCTAAGAACTACGGGATGAAACGGGCACGGAGTATTCGGAATAGATATAGTCGACAGGTCTTTTGGGCTATCTATAGGTATTAACGGTAGTGACGGATATTCTCGTAAAAGGCACTGCGTATGCGCGTTATTTTGGACAATAGCCCAGGCACCATTTTCTATAGATTCCCATGCCCTGTGCGTATCTACTCCATTACCAGGAGGGGACAAAACCATTTTATAGCTTTGTAGAAGCTCTATGTATTCTTCGTTCGGAATTCTATTCGAATATAAATCCATATTTCTCAGCGTGGTACGCAAAGGCAAAATTTCGTTCAACCAGTCAACTCTAATAGGATTCGTTGGAGAACAAAATGTATATAAAATATCACCCTCGCGTTCCGATTTACGGCATATATTTATAGGTGGGTCCCAATCTTTTCTACCCCCGCGCCATATTCTATCTTGTTCTACGATGGGTAGCGTGCGTATTTGCGGGTGTTCTACAATATTATTCTGAATCCAGGCGTAGACATTCGGATTTGCATCTAAGAATGGTAGTAAAGCTGTATAGTTTATTTGCGTATCGCCGTTATGGACAATAATAAGGCGCAGAGCTGGCCAAGGGCCTCGTTCTACAACCTTATCTAGTATTCCAACGTCAGGCAATATAAACAGACTTTTTGCCTTTTGCATAACATCTTCATACCAGGAATCTTCTATAAAAAGCTGTCTTTCAGCGGGGCACCCTATGGATAACCAATCGCCTAAACATTCATTACCACGCATTTCTTTTATTCTGTATTTGTTCAACACTGTGTAGTCGCATAGGCTATGAAAAAATTCGGCACAGACTGCCATTGTTGAACTGGTAATATCTAGTTGTGATATATCATATTCGGGTCCAGCAGGCCCATTAATAGTTTGGTACCGGATTTCTGGATGAAACTCTTCAAACAGAAGCAGGTAGTTTTGTTGTGCAGGCGTAGAAGGCTTTTCACAATACACTACAACACGTTTATTTGGATGGGCTCTTCTGATTTTTCTAGTCGTAGACAGCTGCCTTGTGGGATCACTTAGTTTATTAAAATCAATATATACGGAAATATGGTCCTCTTCCATCTTTTATAGAGTATAAGAATCAAATAACTTCTTCCAAAATACGCGAAGTAACATGGGGTGGAACGGGCTTGGTATTTCCATAGGGATTTTTACATTAGGTAGTTCCGATGGACTTGAAATAGTTATGAATGGGAGTGATGGATATTGGTTCAGTAAAACCTGTGTGTGTGGATTATTTCCAACAATTGCCCATGCGCCCTTGTATAGCGCCTCCCATGTGCGATGAGTATCCACGCCATTCCCTCTTGGACACACGATTGCTTTTGCTGAAAGAAAAGTTTCTATATAGTCTTCTATTGGTATAGCACCTGTATAGAGCTCTAGGTTTAACATTGTGGTTCGCAGGGCCATTGCCTCTTTGGCCCATACAGGGCGAATAGGATGCGTATCCTTACAGTACGGGTATAGAAAGTCACATTCTCGGTTTGGATTACGAGATATTGAAACGGTAGGCTCCCAGTCGACCCGTCCTCCTCGCCACAGCCGATTCTGTTCGGCAATAGGAAGGCTCCGGATTCTAGGATGCGACACAGTATTGTTCTGTATCCAGGCATAGAGCTTGGGGTTAGCCTCGAGCATTCGGAGAAGCACTTCGTAGTTCACCTGATTGTCGCCGTTGTGCACGACAACCAGGCGAAGATCAGGCCATTTTCCCTCTACAGCTTCCAAGAGTCCAGCCTCAGGATAGACAAACACGCTTTTCGGCTGGAGCGCCACAGGCCATTCCGATTCAATAAAAAGTTGCCGCTCTTTTGGAACGACTGCGTCGATCCACACGTGGAATTCATCATGCTTATTCTTGTCAAGCACCGTGAACTCGCATAAGCTCTGTAGGAACTCACCGGTTACGGGGAGGAGTTCGGAAGGAATGACAAGACCGGATAAATCATAGCCATTCGTTGCTGTGTAAAGAATATCCGACTCGGAGATTCGACCAAGCGCATTATAGGTTGGTTCCGGAATCCAACGCTCGGAGGCCGTGCCGAGCCAAGCAGCCGCCCAGGAGAATGTGGAGTTCGTCACGAGAATCCGGTTCGCAGAACGGAGCACGGCGAAATCTTCCACTTCCGTTCCGGATTGAATGATCGGCCTGAACTCTTCAAAGAAACGGAGATAGTTCTGCTCCGCCTCCGTTTTCGGAGCTTGGCATACAAGGATAACCCGCGTTTCCGGTTCGGTGCGCCGGATTTCTCGTAAAATGGCGAGTTGCGGCGCAGGGTCAATAACCAGATTAGCCTTATGAAAGTCTCCGAGGCGCACATGAACAACTACGTCGGTGGGCCGAAGCTCCACGGGGCTTACTGCGGAAAGGAGATCTGCGATTGTTGCGCCCGTATGTGTTATAGGAAAATGGAGCCGTGTGTCGTTTTTGAACGCGGTCATGATCCGTTCGCGAAGCTGAACAAGTGGAACTGAATCTTGATAATATCCCTGTAGAAGTGTATCATTCTCGTAGAATACGGACATTTTAGGGTCTCTGCCCTGTCCTAAATAATCGTATATTATTTCCCACATATGGTCTTTAATAAGTGGGATAGGCTCTACAACTTTTTTGCTGTCATAGGGGGTAATCTGTTCAAATCCAAACTCCTCTGCGCATATGGATGTAACCGCCAGCTGTATAATTGAGTTACCCGTTTGCCAGTGGGAACATAAATATAAGGTCCGCATATTAAATAGCAAAGTTATATATTTATGCCGTAGAACGCGCCCCGTGAAATATTCATAATATCATCTCGCGGAACACAACACGGTAGTTGAGTGGTTAAACTTGTGGGGATTATATAGAATGAGTAGTGTTACGCTACCGCCATGGAAAGCGTTGATCGATACTGAATATAATAACTATAAAAGTGGAAAACAGTCAAGGGCTACATATTATTCGAACGTAGTGAGTTATTTTACTCAAGGGGGGACGTTATACTACCCGGTAGTGGGACAGCAAGTGAAACCCTCTGATTTAACGGTGGAAGAACTAGTGAAATATGAGTTTTTTGAGTTTGATATTCGTAAGATTCAAATGCAGATAGTTATCGAAACGAATATGGTGGCAAGCACGAGAGTTCCAAGAGACTGGGAGGGGGTAAAGGCTGTTATTGACCAAGTTAAAACAGATTCTAAGTTTGCACGTTCTCCCGAATTCAATACGTATCCTATCGAGGAGCAAACTATATGGAATAGATGCCAGATTCCGATAAATGGTACAGGCACTACACGCAGTACTAGAAATCACCCGTTATATAATACCTTATGTGATATATACAATAATCCTACTACAAAGGGATACCGTAGCGCACTAAACTGGGGAAAATATTATGAAGATTTATGTGTTGGTGGTGTCGGCCCTGGCGGAGGGTTTTTTTCAGGAGAATACGACAAACAATTTGTTGGGCTAAGGCCAGATCAACTAAAGACATTTCAAATTCCGACAGATGATGCTCGTAGATTATTGATTGCAATGAATCGGACTAAGTATAGATCATTAATTATAGATAATAAGCGAGTACCGGATGCAGCTACACAAGCTGCATACCAGGAGACTATCCGAGCTTTAGCCGATAACAATAGTTATATATATTCATTCCCAATGACTGACGCCGAAAGAGATAAATGGTTGGTGCTTCCTACTGGCAGACGTTCACAGGTTATGTTGGGGACAATTAAACCCACGGAAGCCCCTATGGAGGGTGGACGTAAGAATAAGCGTAAACACAGAAATAATAACAAAAAAACAAGGCGTAACAAACGCTATACTCTTCAAAAAAAATATAGTCGTCGTAGACGTTGAATATGTCGCGCTTTATAAATGATTTTGAAATACTTAATGATTCAATAGAAAATGCCTCCGCTACCCCAGAAAACAAAGGCTGATCGTCTAAAAGAAACTATACGGCTTCTGAAAGAGCTACAACGCGTGGGTTTTCACTCAACCGATCCAGGATATGTAGATATTCAGGCGCATATGACCAAATGGGTCAATGATGGTGAAGCGTTCAAGACTACTGTCCCCTTTATGCGTCACGGTAGGGACGCAGAACTCGATCTGCCAAGTCGTGCTGATAAGGCAGCGTCGATCAATCTGAAAGTAGTAAACCCGCCTATAGAGTAGTCTATCGTATTTACAGAATGGCCTCGAGTCGCGCAGGTCTCACATCCGAGGGAGCTCTTTATGAGTCCGTCGCACGTGGGAACAAAGACACTTATTTTTTCGCGGAAGATCCGGACAAGACTCTCAACCCTTTTGAGAATCGCTATGATCACAATCCGCCGTTGATTCATGAACTACGGCGTATACCTCCTCTGAACGGGGCGGAGTTCGGCAGAAGCTGTGAGTTCGATTTCGAGATTGCCGGCGATATATTTGTCCACCCTACGGTGCTCATTGATCTCCCGACCTGGCTCCCACCTGTTGAGGCCGCATTGAATCCCACGACGACTATAACGGACATGGCCGGGAATGCCTACGGCTATACGAATGGCATCGGCTATTTCCTTTTCAGTAAGATCCAGATTTTCCAGGATAAGATGCTTCTTATGGAGTACAGCGGGGATGCTCTCTTTGCTTCCAGAGCTGCTCGGGGAAATCTGGCCTCCGCCTATCTGGAAAATAAACTCGCGGGCTGGCATGATGGATCAGCGGAGAGTATTGCCGCTGCGGCAACGCCTTCTCGTCTTCGCCTCGAGTTACCCTTTATAGGCGGGGAAACCGGATTCCCGAGTATCGCCATGCGCCATCAGTCATTCAAGCTCCGCCTCGAGCTCCGGCAACTCGAGAATATTGTGGAGTGTTCCAGTTCCGCTGCGCCCACCCCATGGCTTCTCGCGCAGATGAAGACGCCGACTGGGAACTTCAAGCCCCTTGCAAAGACTGCCATGGCATCTCCGACTCTACAGTTGGAAACACGGCATATTTACACGGATGGAGAGACACAGCTCGAGCTTCGGAAGGCCACTATTGAAATCCCCTTCAGCCGCATATATGAGAATAAATATACATTCGGACCCACAGACTACGCCCCTCTTCTTCGCGGGGTCTCCGCGATTGTTACACGGCGTGTAGACGCCCAGCATCCGGCTTCTCGTGCCATATGGTTTCTTCGTGCGCAGGACGATTTACGTGCGAACAGGCGCTGGAAGTTCTCGAACGGCACGGGCGAATATTATACTGCCCAGGGACTTATTATAGCGGGTCGCGATCGGGAGACGTTTTTCACGCCCTTTATATGGAATACTCTGACACATCTCGTAAAAGAGGAACGTGATCCGGGCCCCGGATTTGGAGAAATGTCCTGGGATCTCGGAGCTGTTCGCGGGCGCACCGGATACCAACCAGAAGGCTCCGTGAACTTCACTACGGCCGATCGCCCAACTCTTTACACCGGCCTCGCACTTCCTACAGGGACACCTAGCACGGAAATGACGGCAATCGTGGATACATGGGCACTCTATATGATTGAAAAAGACAGGGGATTTCTCAAATACGGGAACTAACGCGGGGGCTTAAGGAACTAAGTCTATGTTATCACAGGAACAATGGAGACGATTCGCATGGGTGGCTGGGTATCGGCAAAGTATGACGACTTGAAGACTGCGACGGCAGTCACGACATCATCAGAGGACTTCCAGAATATTGGCCACTACTACCGGCTTCACGGGGATGACGCGCCCACGGCTGAGTTTATGTTTGTCTGCAAGGTGGACGTGTTTGAGGGTCAGGAGACTCGATATTTCTTGAAGGCGACCAATATGCCGCACACGAAGGATATCTATATGAGTAAGCTTACACCCTATTGCGTGAAAAGGACGGAGGCGACGGAAGAAGGCCCTGCGCGCATCGACGCACGCGGCTACGGGGCGATTTTGCCCTTCATGTATACCGGGGGAACGCACACGATTCAGTGGGATAATGGCGACGGGACCTTCTGGCAGATTGAGACGGATGTGGATGCGCAGATTAGGGCCGCGAAGGAGGGGCTGGAAGATTCACGGATCCCGAAACCGACACCGCCCAAGAATCTCGCCGGCCTGCGTGGTGTGACGCGGTATTACAATGATGCGACTATTTGGTCGCAGCCGGTTGTGGATAAGTTCGAGGAGCTCGGGATTCGTACGTGGGAAGTGGCGGTGAATCCGAACTTTGCCGGGCATGAGGATCTCGTGAAGAATAAGGATGAGTTCCGCTATTTTTTAGAGGGTATTCAGAACCAATTCATTCGGCAGATTCACGAGGGTAGGCTGCGGATCGTCGGCGTGTTTCTCGCGGAAGGAAAGGAGCCGGTAATATATGACACGCCGCACATGTTTCATTCCAATATGCCCGGCCTTCAGGACGTGGTGAACGGTCCCATCACGGTGTCCGGGCTGTATAACATGCGCGATAGCTTCACTACGGAGCACATGATTAACACGACGGAGTCCCAGTACGTTCGTTTTACAATGGCCTCGGGTGAGCAGCGCTATTTTGAGTGGACGTATGGGGGCGGCCAGGCGACGAACTACAAGTCGAGGCCGATGGATGAGGCGGAAGTGCGGCAGCTGATTTTCACGCCCGATTTTGAGCATACGTATGGACGTTCGAAGCTCGCGCGCGACTATGCCGACCAGATTAATAAGATTAAGGGTCATCCACTCCAATCGGATTCTATTGAGGATCACGCGGCGGGGGTAAATCTTTCCATCGATGGTATGCAGGTTTCTCTGAAGCCGATGGGTGTTCCTGGTATGCCAAAGGTAGCGAACACCCTGGATCACTCGGAAATGCGGCAACATACCAATATTCTTACGCAGCGCGGGCGAGACTGGGTTCATCTTCAGGATTGGAAGGACAAATCGATGCTGCGCCCTATGAACAAGCCGCATGAGAATCCTATTGTATTTGCCATCTTGGCGATGCTGACATTTCAGAGGAAGGCGTTCAAGGGCGGCGAACTGCGCACAGAGGAGCGTTTCATCAATACGCTGAGCGCGGCATCGGCTACAGCGGCAGCTGCTACCGGAACAGCTGCGGCAGAGGGGCGGAGCCTCGAAGGGCGTTGTGGTCGATTCATGGAGCATGCGTTTTCCGATATGGAGCATATTCTGGGCGACGGGGCCATCAAACGCACTATTCTCCAGCTATCGCAAGATTCTCAGGGTAATCAGGCCATCGACTCCCTTCATAGGGACGAGGAGGCAGCGCTGTGGATCGGGATTCAAGTGAAATCCGGCCAACGCGACAAGGACGGGGATTTCGTGGATTTCGTGAATACATTTGAGAAGTTGCGCGCCAAGGCGAACGAGGTCGCAGCCCGGTGTTTCGGTGTTTTAGTGCATTACAATGGACTAAAAAACAAGAACGCGTATGAGATTATCTCAAAAGAATCTGGGCTGTCGATTGTCTCAAAGGAGGATTCGGAGACGACTGCTCAGTTCGAACAGCGGCTGAAGGCTCATATTAAGAAGATTCGGGACTACTACTGACACCCAGTTTTGGCACACGACATTATACCCCATGATCCATGAAGGCCTCGGAGTTATCCGACCAAGAAGGCCTCTGTCGCCCTATGCGCTTCTTAAATGCGAACCAGTCGGCGTTCGCCTGCAGCTTCTTCCATATTTGGTCATTCGCATAGTCCCAGTGGCGCCCCGTCTTTGCCAGGAGTGGCATGGCCTCTTCATACAGGCTAATGAGCGGGTCGTAAAACTGGCTGCTGACGATATATGCGGAGGCCGTCTGGGCCTCCAGGACCTTATAGAGCAGCGGCGAATGTATACGATAATGTTTTAGACTATACCCGAGCATACACACATCAAATACTGGCTGTTGCTCGAACAGCTTCTCAATCTGCTGGAAGAATGTCGCCTTATCTACAAGGAAGGTGAAATCATCCTCGAAAATCAGTACGTTCTTCAGACCCTTCTCCCGAGCCTCTTTGAGAACGGCCAAATGCGAAAGGCCACATCCGAGAATCCCAGGCTTCCGATCTATCGCCGAAAAGCGCTGGAACGGTAGCTCCATTCGCCCGAGTTCTTCTGTTATTTCTTCCAGCCTATCCGCCCGCCGATCCAGATTGATAACGTATATTCCCCCGAAATGCTCGGCCAGGCTCATTTTCAATTCAACGCGCAACCCTATTAAGCCCCCCTTAAAGATTGGCCCACTACGGTAGTCAGAGGATGTCGTCGGGTCCTTCCGTAAAGGAAGTCAGCTCGTATCTCAAAAAAACGTTTATTATGGAAAAGTTCGCATCGGGTGACGGCGCCAGCTATAGGGGCGCGTATGCGCAGGGCAATACAAGCGCCGTGATACCGAGTTCGCCCGCCGCGGCCCAAGGTATTCCTCTCGCATCGGACATACAGAAAATCAACTATGATAGCCCCGTTGATACACAGAAAAAACCCCTCGGGACGATAACGACTCTACTGGATCTTACGAACCGTGATCTTCAAGAAAACGACTTTTTCCCTTTAAAGACAGAGACTACGTGGTTCGCCCGCAATACGGAAAGGCGTGTTCTGGCATTCACGCCCGTGGTCCAGGAAATCCCTTTGCGCGGCCCGGGTGCGTTCGGCCAACGCTTCTCATTTGATCTCGGTTCGCTGATTGTCGGCGATGTTCTTCTCGGAACGATTCTCCAGATCCGGCTGGATCATTGGCTAGATCCACAATCGCAACTCCAGGTCGAGGCGGGCCTTCTTTCCTATGATGTTTCTGGAACGGCGTGGGAATACGCAAATAGTCTGGGCACGGCTATTATCGCCCAGGCGGAACTTGAGATCGACGGTAAGACGATTGAAACGATCGACGGCGATTTTATCAACGTGTTCAATATCCTCTACGGCGATTACAATCGCAGCTTCGGAATCGCCTATGATCATCTCGGTCGCCTTCCGATGCGGATGCTAATGGCTGAACAGGCCCCGCGTCTATTCCCTACAGAGGACGGCACGCTGAACTGCCTTCTCCCCTTTTTCTATATGCGTACGGCCCGTCGTGAGGGTCTTCCGATGATTGCCGTGCGTGAGGGACTTGTGAAGATTCATATTACGCTGCGACCATTTGAAGAATGTGTGCGACAGCTCCGTGGGTATCGGGATTCTTGTGATGCTGTTCCCCTCAACACTAAAATCGCGATGCGCCTGGGGGCCACGGCGAAGTTGGCGGCAACACCGGTTGCGCCGCCGTCGTTTAAATTCATTCAACTTCTCACACAGAGTGCCATTATCAACGGTGCATTCCGACAGCGAATGTTGCGCGCTCCTTTTGAGATTATGCACCGTGAGCTACAGACATTCTATTTCGAGGAGCCACTCAAATACGCGGTAGGAAAGAGGGGAGCCGACGATGTAATCCGTATTCAGCTACCGCTGGAAGCAAATCATCCTTTGGAGGAAATCATCTGGTTCGTGCGTCGTCGAGGTGTGCGCGATAACAATGCGTGGACGAACTATTCGTCAGTCTTAGATGCGGAGTGGAATCCGCGCGTCGCCGCTCAGCCCCTCTTACAGAATGCGATTATTCAGGCGAATGGCGTGACTCTGTGTGATGCGGAGGAACAGTATTATCGTCAGTTGATTGCTGCGGCTCATAAGGGTGGTATGATCGCGTATAATAACTTCGTTTACGGCTATCCGTTCGCCCGCACACCCGGTGAGTTCCAGCCATCTGGAAGTTTTAACGCAAGTCGTGTAAGCTCTCTTCGCCTGGTTCTGGATGTGAAGCCCCCTGGAGGTATTCTAGACGGCAACTGGGAAGTAAAGGTCTTCTGTATTGCGTTAAACTGGCTACGATTCCAGAATGGTATGGCGAATCCGATGTTCGAGGACTAAATTCACAGCATACTATAGTATGGATAGTCGTCTCGGAAACTACGTGACAAATGTCGCAGCGGCTGTTTCTGGCCATGAAGGATTTAGTAGCAGCCACCCTGATGCGGCGGGCCTATACGGTATGTCTGTAATCGTTATCTTCGTTTATATGATCTTTATAGCTCTTTTCAGCATAGGCGCGGCGACTCTTTCGTATAACTACAACGTGTCGATTGGAACTTCGGGAACTATGACGGTCGTATACACCGTGCTGAGCTTCCTGTTCAGCTCCTTTTATTACCCCTATTATGCACTCGCGTTGAATCCCCTGGCTGTAAAGGCAAAGGCGCAGAAAGGCGGGCGGCGGTAAAGTTAAGCTGTCAAAAATTGACTATCTGTATACGCATCTTATGCTTATACAAATGAGCTTGAGTCCCGAGGAACGACAGAGAAACTATTTACGGGCCTGCTATAAAGCAAAGGAGAACGAGGTCAAGTGGAAAAAAGGTGAGGACCGTGAAATTGTATATGAAAACCAGAAAACAGCCGCAGTGGAAATTTGCCAAGAACTTTTTGAGAAAGGGAAAACAGTTGTAACACTGATTGCTGAGCCCCAAGTTGGAAAGACGGGGACATTTCTCGAAACGGCCTTTCTCGCATGTACGCATCCAAGCGATACGCACATCGTTGATCCAAACAATGTGTTTATTATAACGGGTATGTCGGACACCGACTGGCAGAAACAGACCAAAAACGATATGCTCGAACCATTCAGGAATCGCGTGTATCACCGTGGCCGCCTGAATACGAAAGATCGTCAAGATGGATTTTATACAAATCTCGCGAATGCGGAGGATGCTCTTCTCATATTTGACGAGTGTCATATTGGTGCCGAGAAGGATCATCAGATATCCGGTATGCTACGGGATCTGGGGCTATTGAACTTGTCCGTCCTGAAGAAACGCAATATTAAGCTGCTCGAAGTGAGTGCGACTCCTGGTGCTACATTGCGCGATACGCTGGCGTGGGGTGAAGAGAACCATTCTATTGTTATTCTGAAATCATCAGAAGCATATACTGGATTCCGCCACTTTATTAAGGAAAAGCGCCTACATGAATCATACGATCTGACGGATGAAGAGGAACTTAACAAGCTCATTGCGTTTATCAGCGACACGTTCGTTGAACCACACTGGCACGTGATTCGTCTCCCTTCAAAGTCGCGTAAAAACAGCGAGCTCGAGGCCAAAATAATGTGTATTTGTGCTCGAGAGGGATGGACTGCCATGAATCATTCGGCTGTAGATCGTATTGATGATCTTGATTATCATATGAGCACCCGCCCGAGGAAGCACACCATTCTACTGATTAAAGAATTCTGGCGGGCTGGGAAGCGTCTGAATGATACATACATCGGTATAGGACATGATGCTCCTACTGGGGACGTTAATGTGGCGGCTCAGGGCTTGGCCGGTCGTTTCTGTGGAAACGATAAGAAACGAGGCCTTGGTGCGCCGCATGTATTCACTAACGTGGGCTTAATCAACCAATATCTGGACTGGATTGACGCTAAGGGTGATTTCAGCAAAGTAAAAACATACACCTCTCGACAGCTTACGATTAAAAAGGGGCGCGTAAAGAGTTCACGCGAGACATTTGCGCATGAGAGCAATGTGACCATGGATGACACTGCTGGACAAACCGAGAAAGATCCCGAGTTTGATCACGGGTGGAAAGAGTTTACGACGCAGTATGATAATGATACCTATGCCATGGACCACGGTGCGAAGAAATCGGTAAAATATAATACAGATTCGCAGGGGTTCCAGATTTGTTCTACAGGTGAATCCCCACACAGGTGTTCATATGAAGAAATAAAGAAACTGGCTTCAAGCGAGAACTATGGTTCAAACCTTGATAAGAGTATCGACGACCTTGAAGTCAATGAGTACGCACATCGCAGGTATGTGTGTTATAAAGATATCAACAACATCAACAGTGTAGTATATATTACACGCTGGGTTAAGCGACTGCGTGCTTCCGCGTTTTCCCCCGCCGCGCGTTGAAATGTCGATCGAAATGGTTGGTAGTATAACCATACTGGAATAACATCGATTCATCAGGAATCTTGACCTTTTTATGAAGTTCTGGATCCGTTATGCCTTTCCAGTGGCGCGGATAGAAGAGCTTCATGGGATAAATGTGGACGTCGGGGAACTCTTTGCGGCTTTTCATATAGGTGCGTGTAACGTAAAGAGGCCCCACGCGTCTCCACGCCGCGGCCCCCGCTTCCTTTTCCGCGTTGGAAATAAGGCCACCGAGCAGCTTTTTCAGAAAGGGGTGTTCTTTCGCCGCTCCGATAAGGCCGTTCGCAACGAGGCGTTTCGCTCCACGAAGTCCGGGGCCGAGATCGCCCATTTTCCGCGTGTGCGCTTTTTTTAGATTCTCCCAGCCGAAGAAGACCCCCGCCTTGTTTTTCTCCATGAAATCCGCGAACTTCTCGGGTTTCATTATGACGGAATCTGCGTCAATATAGAGCCCTCCGTGTTGGAATAGTGCCAGAAGCCGAATAATATCCGCGCGACCGGCCATCTCCTTTTTGAATTTCGCGTATTCTCGCCGAAGACCCGGAACGAGTTCCCAGTTCAGAGATTCTACACTTTGCTCCGTCCAGAGCTTATATTCATATCCATACTTATGCCCAAAGTCCTTGACAGTCTGAATCCACTCAGTGGGTGGTGCGTTTGTTCCCAGCCAAATTTGGTGGATTATTTTCGGTATTTTTCCGCCGCCTACTTCGGCCATCCTAACTGCCACGTAGAAAATCCCCTGCCGCCCTAATAGAATGTTATTCAAGCTTCTTGCGTTTATTGGCTCGCTTGTTGCCGGCCAGGACGTAATAGGTTCTACAGGGTGTTCCACCCCTACCTGTGTATTTGCGAACGCAAATCTGCGTTTCGGAACGGGGGTAGAAACCTCTGTAAATACCTGGGGTCTATTTCAGCAGCCGTGGTATTATTCTCATAGTGCGTCCGCCTGGTATAAACTCACTTTTGCGAACTATCCGCTCGATACGGCCATTGGAACGGGAACGGGTTCGCCTAACTGGAGTGGTGCCAATATATTGAATCTGTATGCTCTCACGGCTACAAACTCCGAGACGGATTATTCTGGGTTTATTGTGGACACCAGCGACACGGCGAAGTCAGTAGGACACGGGCAAATAACAGCTTCTAGGTCATTTACCGTATCGGGCCAGCAGGTCATTATGCGGAATACCTTTTCCCTGGGATTAAACGATAGCTTTGTAAAGATAACTACGCGAGTGATAAATAATGACACGGCGCTCCTACAGAATGTTATTATATGGACGGGCACTCGCGACGATTATGTTGGAATGACGGATGTGAACACAAAGACGCGCGGAAATCTGAACACGGGCAACTTCACAGCGGTGACAGCAAATAACCAGACATCTCGTGCGATCATGATTACCAATACGAATGAAGGTGTGTTATTCTATTCGGAGACGCCTGGGGTTATGACGGCCTATGCCCTGTGCTGTTCGTTTTCGAATGTTTATAATACGTATCCTTTGACGCTGGCGCCGGCGACGCCCACGCCTACAGACGGCTCCTACGCAGCGGTTCTTCCTCTGGGCAATATTTCCGTGGGATCTTCGGGAACCATCGTGTGGTATTATGCAGCTGGTGCGATTTCTTCGCTCGGCAGTGTGGCGGAGAATGTGGCTGCGGCTCAAGTGGCGGATGTTGTGGCGGCTTCCACACAGTCGGCCACTCCTGCGCCGACTCCTGCGCCCACAGCTACGCCGAGCCCAACAGCTAGCCCGAGCCCAACAGCTACAATCACAGACACGATGACAGCGACTGGGACGCCCACCGCTACAACGACCATTAGCATGACACCTTCTGCCACAGAAAGCGCAAAGGCGGTTCCAGGTAATACTATTGTGAATATTACTCAGATCATTTCAGAGTATATAACAACTATTTACGAATATAATACACCACCTGCTGAGAACACGTATCTTTTATCTGTATTTATTCCAATAATCGTTGTTCTGATGGTGTGTTTAGGGGTGGTTGGTGTATATTTATGGAAAACGCGGTTTTACGAAAAGCCGAGAAGATCTGCTTGGACACCCACGGATTCGCGCGTGCAAATCCGTGTTCCTAAAGCAACGGTCTAAGTATCCCATCTCTCTTTAAAGGAGATGGTAGCCGCCTTGCTGCGAGTTATTTACGGAGGAGTTCAGGATTCCAGACTCCTCTGTCAAAAAGGGCAGCCAAATATCACCTTTTTCGTGAAAGCCTTCATTCGCGCGGGGCGTTTTACGACGCAGTGGGTTCGTCTGGATTTTGACACACTCCCCACCCTCGGAAATAAGTCCGTCATAACCCTTCCGAGAAAGGGGCATCTCATTTCCCGCCTTTATCTCGTGACGACGATGCCGGATATCGCCGCGCCACAAGACGCTGCGCGCAGCTGGTGCGCGGCAAATGGAAAGACCTTCGTGGGTCCCACATTCGGCTGGACGAACTCTCTTGGCCACGCTCTTCTCCAAAATGCCACGATAGAGATCGGAGGTTCCCGTGTAGAACAGATCGACGGGCGACTTCTCGAAGTTCTGGATGAATACTACACCCCTTTGGAGAAAGTGAGTCTAATGGATAAACTGCTGCCGCGCGATTCGTCCAACTTTACTCCAGGAGAGTTCGGCGGCACTGGCACTCCGGTCCAAGCGACTACGCCCCTACCATTCTGGTTTAGTTCTGGAGACGCGGGGACATTCCTTCCGATTGATGCGCTCCCCGCCGACCCTGTAAAGCTGTCGATTCAATTCAATACGCCTACCGTCCTCTATGTCAGCACGGCCCAGAAAAGCATCGCAGGCCTGAGGGGAGTTCCTGCCGGTGCGGAGGCATATTTCCCTATCAACAACTCTCGATTCTACTACGCCAACCCTGCTGGAACGGATATTTCTGGCCTCAGCGGAGATCCGAATGTCGCCACGAAGGCTAGCCTGATCCCAGATGCCGTCATGCCTACGACACAACTCCTACAGGTTCTCGGTGACACGTATATCATGGCCGAATACATCTATTTAGATAAACCTGAGGCCAACAGATTTCGTCTGGCGGATATCCAAGTGCCCGTGCTACAACACTACGCGTTTGATCCGGTGGATACGAATGGAATATCCGTCGCCAACTGTTATCTGAAAATCGCGAATCCTACACGGAATCTCTTTTTCTACCTACAGCGCTATGAGGCCCCGTATTTCAACGCTCCCTTTTTAGCTACACGAGATCTTTCAGGGGTGGGAACGAGCAGACCCTGGTGGCCGAATGCGAGCCAGATCAACACACGGGTGTATACGGAGTTCGTTCCTGGATTTGCCTTCCGAAACTCGGAGCCCATTCGCGCCGTGGATCTTATCTACGAAGGAAAACTCTTCCGATACAGCACAACGACTCCGTCCATATTCCGCTCGCTCATCCCGAGTATAGAAATGACGAAATCACCGTGGGTAAATCGCTATATGTATAATATACCGTTCGCATATCAATCGGGAACACTTCCACCCAGTCAGCCTTGTGGAGAAGCGAATCTGGATAAGGTGGTAGGTATTAATCTGCGAATGGATCTGAATCCGCTCGCAGGCTACACCGATACATATAATGTCCCCCGATTCCTCGTGTATGTGTGGGCCGAGACCTACAACATCTTTCGTGTATATGGTGGGCGTGGTGGGATGATGTTCGCCTATTAAAATTGAAGGCGACGGTCACCTCGTCAGTCAACTACAACGATGGACTTCCAGGACTACTCTCCAGAGACGCAAGTGGCTTGGACGGCGCTCGAGGTTGGAAAGGAATACATACACTGTATGGCAGGCGGCGGTGGCAGCGACTTCAAAAAGTTCGTGTTTGCGCGCATTGAGCGGATTGCGGAATGTATATTCGTCATACCCGACGAGCCCGCGGGGCACGCATTCGCCGTGGGTGACTGGATAGAGATGGCAGGGGGTCCTCTTAATCGGTTCTGGACTTCGGACACGCCTATTCCGCCGCCTCCACCAGTTTCCGAGGAGACAAATAGGAATGCCTCCCCCCTCAGATGTTCTCGTGAACAACCCTCTATCCAGTAAGCCCCCCGAGGAGCCGCCGAAAAAAGAGGAAGATGTAGCGATTTGCTCTCTTACCTATTTTTTTTGTTGTATACCCCTTTTTGCCAGCTTCGCATCATAGCAATCAGAAGCAATACATTAAACATTTTTGCGAATAATGAGAACAGCATTCTCCTTCTTCGCAAAGATAACTAGAGCCCCTTGATTATTAATCTTAGGAGCAGATTTGTGGTAGGAACATGTGCCACAATGGTCGATATTCGCCATATCAACCTTCCAGTTAGTTTTACGCTTATCATCGAGGCACCAGCGGCCGAGAGGATTTGTCTTGATCTCACGCAGATTACGGAAGAAACGCTCGATCATTTTATATTTAGCAGGGGTCAACTACTATTTCAATTTTTAGGGACGAGTGTTAGCCAACATCCATAAGTTATGGGAACGCTACAGAAGAGGATTCCAAATAATAGATGTAGTGTATTCGCTGCGATAGACATTTTAACTGGATGCGGGGTGTTTCCTGAACTGTAGAGCTTACTCACAAGATTAGCTAGAATAACAGGGCCAAATCCAACGGCCGATGCCAGGGCCAAAGCTTGGTTTGCCGTTACGGAAGTTCTCTGGAGTGCGGCGTATATCCATGCAAGCACACAAAGGCTAGAAGCCGAAAGATATACTGTAAACTCTTGCGTAGGCAGTATACGTAAAGTGCTTTTGGCATCTTCGCGGGGCTTTGGACCGTATTGATCCACAGGATGATCTTTGAATGAGGCCTTGAACGTCCCAAATGCTATGTCCATAAAGGCGGCATCACTCCCTGCATAGTTACATTCAAAATACCGGTGGTGTAAATAATGAAAGACATCACTCTGAAAGTGGTCTTCATAGCCACTATGACTGGCCGCGGGACTCAATAGTAAGTGAACACCATTCCAGACAAAGGTATATGGACTACAATAAAAGACTAAGCTCGGCAGGACACACGCAAAATAGTATAAGTGCTCTACAGGGTGCATGCACAGCCCTGAAAATGGTTCAATATCTGTATTTCTATGATGTAGACTATGAACTTGCTTATACAGAGGGGTATAATGTAGGAAACGATGGGCAAAATAAAAGTGGATGCTACGCCATAAGGGAACACCCATGAGACTACATAAAAATGCAGCTATACCCCACGGGGTTGACATAGAATTCATATCAGAAATGTAGGGTAAACGACCAGTTGCCCATAAGTAGGCAAAGACGTTCTCAAAAGCAGTCCATATGGCAATACCCGACGTAGTCCATAATACATTATGTGCAAGCTTGTCAAGACTATATGGCCGGTTTTCTATAAAGGGGCGATTGGCCATGTTTAGACCATACAAGCTGAGATGCCAGAATGAAAAGTAGCCAAAGGTAATCGCAAACCATAATGGAAAGCGTTCTAGGAAAAAGTTGGAACTTATGGGTGCTAGGGCGGCGGCTGAGTCGGACCCCAGATTATAGGGGGCTGCTGTGTAAAGAAGTAATGAGATAACCGCCCAGATAAAGTTGGGTGTTGCTATGAGCACAAAAGGTGAACTACGTATCCACGATATTACGGTGGGTTTCGGTAGATCTGTCATGCCCGCTGCGAGAGTTTTATCTACGTAAAGTGGTGGCTCTCCAAAGTACTTTCCACGAATCATTCCAAACATATTTTCCATACCGAGTATATTATATATAAAGAATATTTAGGATCATAAAGCCACTTACACACGTGGGGCTATAATGCCTCACCTGTTTTTGTTGCCGTCCTAACCTCACCGACGACTGCTGATTAGCCAAATAGCCAACAAACTAACAACTAACAGAGCAACTGTTCCTCCGCGTGTTCTATACGCATACATCAGCTGCTGTATATTGTCCTCGGATTCATCAAAAAAATAGGAATAGTCGATGACAGTTCCTTTGATATCCGACAGAGATGCTCTCTGGGTAGCTAACATGGGATGTGTTGTGACCTTACGGAACTGGTTGGAATAATACAAGTCTATTGGACCATGTCGATCAGGGTTCCACGCAATAGCTCGTTCGTAAGCAGCCGCATGAAGAACATAGAAATGTGACGCGAATGCCGTATCAATAGTTACAAGATGCTGACTTTTATGTTCGATGGGTCCTTGAACATAGGTCGGGCCACCGAGGAAAATATCCCAGGCCCCGCGCTCATTCCACAAGGCCTTTTTCACGATAGGCCAGCGTTGGCTAAAATCAGCAACAGGAAGGCAGTCATCCTCGATAATAAGGACCCAAGGAAGTCCTCGACGCATCGCCTCTCTCGCAACAGCCACATGTGCCGCGCCACAGCCACGCCAACCCACCTTGTGGCGTATACCCGAAAAACGCTGTATCTTAATACCCGTTCCATCAAACGCCGCTTTTGTATCGAGCCATTTATCCGGTCTATCATCCAAGTTTATACAAAAACATGGAAGATCTTGCATCCTATTAAGTAAATAGTTATGATCTCAGGGTCCGGGCTTTGTCCCAGGTTCGGGAACAGAAAGCATTGATCGAACGGAGGCAAATAGGGACCCCTTTTTTTCCGCCACTACCTCAGGCTCTTTGGGAATTAAAAATGCCGCGCTCGATTTCTTCGTGACTTTGAAAGGGAACGGCTTCGTGTTCGCGGGGCGATATCCTTGAAAGGCAGCTGGAAAATTATTATTAACCGACCCCTGTTTTCTCCACTCTAAAGATGACCCTAGATCCTCATCTACGAACATATACGTCTGCGGTGTAGTATTGCTCATCTACTTATCTTATAGAGAATGTGTTAGGCCCTTGAGCCAAGTAAAATTGTTTCAGCACACCCACATATAGTGAAACAACATGAGCTCCCTACTTATCGTGGAATCCCCTGCAAAGTGTTCCAAGATCCAAGGCTTTCTTGGAGCTGGTTGGCGCGTTATCGCAACCATGGGGCATATTCGGAGCTTGGAAGAAGATCTGGGCGCAGTTGGACTGGACCGTGATTTCGAGCCGCGCTTTCAGTGGATCAAGGAGAAGTCCAAGGCGATTGCGCAGATTAAGGAAGCGGCGGCGAAGGCCAGCACGATCTACTTGGCCTCTGATGATGATCGCGAAGGCGAAGCCATTTCGTATTCAGTCTTGACACTCCTGAAACTCAACCCCGCAACAACCCCTCGGGCGGTGTTTCACGAGATTACAGAGTCGGCAGTCAAGGCTGCTGTTGCGAATCCCCGTCGCCTTGACATGAATCGCGTGAATGCGCAACAGGCTCGGGCGGTTCTCGATATGATGGTCGGGTTCACCATTTCTCCTCTTCTGTGGAAATACGTGGGATCGGCTCTATCCGCAGGGCGATGCCAAACACCGGCTCTGCGTTTGCTTGTAGATCAGGAGAAGGCCATTCGCGCGCACACGACTAGCACGGTCTGGAAAGTGAAGGGCACATGGGCTACTGGCGCTAAAGCACAGCCCTTTGAAGCTGTCCTTACAGAGGAACTTGAGAACGAGGAGTCGGCCACGAACTTTCTGGAGAATATCCACGAAGAGTCAGATGCCAAGGTGACATCGGCGGATACGCGTCCCACTACAGAGCAACCTCCGAAACCCTTGATCACCAGCACGCTTCAGCAGGAAGCTTCTGCGACGATGAGTCTACAGCCGAAACGCACGATGCAGATTGCGCAGCGGCTGTATGAGGCGGGGCATATTACCTATATGCGCACGGATTCCGCGGTTCTTTCGGAGGAAGCCAAGGTTGCCGCGGCTAACTGGGTTCGGACAGCCTTCGGAGAAGAATATCTCGCGGTGGCGACGGCGAGCAGCCCTTCCAAGAAATCCAAGCTTCAGGCCACCCAGAAATCCGAGGCCAAGCCGCAGGAGCCCCATGAGCCTCGCGACAAAAGTCGCTCCGCAGCTGGACCTCCCGCTGCGCAGGAGGCCCATGAAGCGATTCGTCCCACCCATTTCGAGCTAACGGAACTTCCTACGGACGATGATTGGACCGCGCCTGACCGCAAGCTTTATAAGCTCATCTGGAATCGCGCCGTTCAGAGTGTTATGGCGGCAGCGAAGGGTGAGCAGCGCACGGTGGATTTCGTGGCCACAGGTGATCCTGGGGAGTTTGAGTGGCGAGCCACGTGGAAGCGGCAGATCTTTGCGGGGTGGCGACGGATTGGCGCGGCGGCGGCGAATCTGGACGACGAGGATGAACAGCAGGTGGCTGAGAATGAGTGGGCCACGGCGGCGAAGATTGACGTCGGCACCACTCTCTATTGGAGGAGTCTGGAAGCCTGGCCGCACGATTCCAAACCCGCCGCGCGTTATACAGAGGCAACTCTGGTGCGTGAACTCGAGAAGCGGGGAATCGGACGTCCGAGCACGTTCGCTGCCCTCGTGGGAACTGTTGTGGACAAGGGCTATGCGGAGAAGCGTGATACGCCGGCGCGCGAAGTGAAATCTCCGCGGATTTCGCTGGGTAGTCCGGGCATGTGGCCACCGAGCCGTCTCATGGAAACGAAGAAGGTGGGTGCGGAGAAACAGAAGCTCGCCCCGACACCTCTCGGCCTCTCCGTTCTCGAGTTCTGCCTCAAAGAGTTCGATCAGCTCTTTAACTACGATTTCACGCGGGCGATGGAATCTCGCCTGGACGGTATCGCAGAAGGCGCGGAGCCGTGGAAGCAACTCTGTCGTGATACGTGGACATCCTATAAAGCCAAATACACTAGCCTCAAAGAAGGCGAAGCGACCGTCGCCGCAGGGCCGTCGCGCCAACGACTCTTTGTAGGGGGTATCAAGGCGGTTCAGAGTAAGAAGGGCCCACTTCTTCTCAAAGAGAATCCCGCCGACAAGGATGCTACGGTATTCTACGGATGGCCCGAGGGCAAGTCTTTCCAGCAAATCACGGAGGCGGAGGTGGCAGCGTTTATTTCGGAAAAGCAGCAGTCCACGGCGATTGGCGATCATGAGGGCCAGCCTATTCTCAAGAAATCCGGGCCATATGGCGTCTATGCGGAGTGTGCAGGTGTCAAGGTGCCCTGGACTGCGGAGGATACTACGGAAACACTTATTGCGAAACTCACTAAGAAAACGGAGGCTGCGCTTCATACGCTGGGAGCGTTTGAGTTCCGTAATGGACCTTATGGAGTGTATATGTTCAAGAAGGAACTTGTAGGAAAGGCCCGGAAGTTCGTGGGTGTTCCCACCGGTGTTGATCCGAAGGTATTGACCGTCGAAGCTGCTATTAAGATTTATCAGACGGGCCTTCAACAGAAGGCGAAAGGCCAGGCATTCAAGAAAAAGAATACGGCCTAAATAGGATGGACCGTGGGAAGACACGGCGGAAAAGAAATTTAAATATTTTTAATATGCCCGCGTATGTGGTGAGTATGAAAGAACGAGCGGATAGATGGAAGCGTTTCACTGATCAGCCAGCTATTAAGGCGATAAAGGGTCTGAAGCGGACGGCGGCTATCAACGGGAAAAAGCTGAACTACAGAACGGATAAACGCATTTCGATTCGCACCCGACTCAATATTTTCAGAAACTATCGGCGGAGTCATAATGAAATAGCTACTCTCGGGGCGGTGGGCTGCTCGCTCAGTCATATTCAAGCCTGGAAACAGTTCTTAAAGAGCGGTGCGAACATGGGGCTTATTCTAGAAGATGACGCCATAATAACAGAGTCCATGTTGAATACTATTAATGATACATCGGCATCACTACCTTCGGGTTGGGGTATATGGATTCTCGGATGTTATAGGCCGAATCTCACGTATGAACATCTCCCTACTAAGCCCTGGAATCGTGTATATGGATTCACGGCGTCGCATTCGTATATTTTAACTCGCGACACAGCTAAACAACTCCTGGATGACGCCCTTCCTGTGGAAACGCATATTGATCATTACATGTGTAGCGCGGCGATTCTAAAGGATATTTTGATCGTTCAAAATCCCAATGTTCATATTGAGTTTTTCAAAAAGGACCATGGTCCAAGAACAGCCGATTCCAACACATCACAACACAAAAAGAGTGGCTGCCCCACGTGTAATGTTCCCGATGATCATTCGCAACTATATAAGAACTATACGAGAAAGGGCGCAAAGGGCATGCGCGTAAAAGGACTCATAAATGGCGAACAGAGCAAGCGCATATTGACATTGAAGTCCGGTAAAAAGAAATGAGTTCTGAGAATAGAATGGCGAGTAACGCGAGTCCGACAGAAAGTCGCAGAGATAGTGCGGCTGATATTTCTGGGGCGAAATCTAAGAAGTTCCTGAACGGCTGGACGAAGGAACAGGAGCAACTTATGGCAGAATGGTCCGACGTGGCTTCGTGCTATCGTTGGCTGCACGATCGCGCGGAGAAAAAATATTATCAGCTCAATCTGGGGATATCTATTCCTGTGATTATTTTGTCGACGTTGACGGGAGCTGCGAACTTTGCGGTAGGTAGTTTCATTCCTCCAGATGATACTCGCATGCAAAACTATGTGAGTGCTGGGCTCGGTGGTCTCTCTATTTTCGCAGGGATTCTCACCACTCTCGGCAACTTCTTCCAGTATGCTCAGAAGTCCGAGGCGAATCGTGTTGCGAGTATCGCATGGGGCAAATTCCAGCGCTTACTGGCGGTGGAAATTGCGATTAATCCGATGGATCGTATTGATGCGATGGACTTCTTGAAGTTCTGTCGGCAGGATCTCGACCGCCTTATTGAGCAGTCTCCGCAAATCCCTGACGATATAATCAAGGAGTTCGAGGTGGTATTCAAGCACGTCCCGAATCTGAAGGTTCCAGACATCTGTCACGGCATCGAGCACACGCGGATCTTCGATTCTTCCAAGGCCCGTCTTGGAAAACTTGCCGCGGATGCCGTGCTACATCTTCGCTACAAGAAAAACATTTTGGCAAACTCTGTCATGCCTAATATTGACAAAAAGGTGGAAGAAGAACTTGCCACGAGAATCGAAAGGAGGATCAAGGAGCTTTTGCCTTCTGCGCCCCCTACGCCACCACCGGAACAGGCACAGGATGTTACAGGCATAGTAACGAGCCTGGAAACCGACTGGAGGCGTCTTCTTACGAATCGTAAACTCATCCTTCAAACCCCGCCGCCGCATGTTGAGCCTCAGGAGTTGGCAGAAGTCCGTCCAGAAGAAATCCGTGTCAATGTGGTGGGCGATGATGGGCCTATGGCGCCTACACCCTCGCTACCGAATAGCACAGAGGAGGAACCACCACCTACCCCCGTGGCTATTGTAAGCCCCACAGTAGGCTTCAGTTGATAAACATCTTTAGAGTGCGTGCGAGCTTGTCGGTGTGGCGATGTTGGTCAGTAAAATCGGCGAACAGATCCTCGTCAAAGTGAATCTCGTCGACAATTACTTTTGTAAACTTTGGTACATCCCTGAAGACGCGCATGACGGGGTGGATCAGTCGTGATTTAGACTCCTTTCCAATCATGGATTCCCTTTTGAGCATCCTTATACTATCTGTCTCAGGTGTATCATTTGAGTATTCCAGGCCGATCGTGAAATATAACATATTCTCATTCACCGAGCTCGACTTCAAAAAAGAATAAGATACATTCTCTATGTATGTTATTTCGTTTTGCGTCGTGTTCACAATGAACGCATCTACCATTTGCCCGAACATTTGATAGAGCGCGGAGGAATAGTTGAGACGATAAAGGATATGGGTGACAAGTGAGTTGAGATTGTTCTTCTTGAACTTACTTATCGACAGTTTTCCGTCATAGTTTATGTGGAAGAAATACTCAATAAGATATCGGAAGCCGTGAATGAATCCGCCAGAGCTTTTCTTGTAGTCGAGGGAGTGCATGAGAGAGCCAATAAAGAAGAGATTCTTATTATTGACACTCTCGTATTTGGGGGTTATGGCCGGATATTTGTTGTTAGATGTCATCTCGAGCTCGAGATCAAAGATGGAAGTGTCAAACTTCCATCCGGTACAGAGAATCACGTGGTCAAAGCCTCGGAACTTCTTGCCAGATGGTTTATAGGGGTGCGGTTCTGGACACGTGCCGCATTTTGTCACGAAGTTATACGGGGATTCGGCCGTCTCCTGCTCTATAGAGATGCCCGAGGCCGCGATGCTTGATATCTGGTCAAGTGCGTTCAGACTCTTCAGGAGAAAGGTATCATTGAACGGAAGATAAATAGAGCGGAGATCGCCGGCGTAGTGCGTGGACATTGCCATCGGCTTGTAACGCTTACCGATTATATTCACGGATGAACATATGGGTGTCAGAAGATTTCCCAGCTCGTATCCAGAGTTGCCGTTGCCGAGAATGGCCACGGACTTGTTCTCAAATGCCTTCAGATTCTCGGGCTTCTTGAAGAAATCGCGCTCATACTCGGCATAGTGTTTTACGGGGCGCTTGGAGTTGTCTTCGATCCCCTCCTTGTTTGGGAGACCGAGACCAGACGCCACGATCAGCCGCTCGCATCGGAAAATCCATTTGCCCCCTGGCTCCTCCAGACTCAGCGCATAGCCACCATCCACCCTCTTAATCTTATGGACCTTATGCGAATACTTGATATTCATCTTGTATTTTTCGGCAAAGTCGTTCAAATAACGCACGAGGTCCTTGCGGTCAGGATAATACTCTTTTGAGTAGTCGGTGAACTTGGGACCGTCATCGGATAGCAGAGAGTTCCAGTCATGGCGAAGATTGAAATCGGGATTATCGGATCCCGTATTGGGCTTATTGATAGAGATAAGCTGGCCCGATAGGGGATAGCGATCAAAAAAAGAGCCGGCGAGAGCATTCCTTTCGAGGATAACATACTCTATGCCGGCTTTCTGGAAGAAATAGGCGAGCTGAATACCCGCTGGGCCGGCTCCAACGATGATATTTTTTACTGGTTTGGCAGACTTATACATATGATTATATGTAAAGGCCTGATATCCTTAGGCTTTTCCTTCTTTGAGAAACTCGTTCAGTATTGAGTTCTTCGCCTGGAAAGTCCATTTCGACCATTTTAGATCTTCATGTTCGTCATTTGCCGAGGATAACCATCTTGTATACATGGTATCGTTCTGTTCAAACCACACTCTGCGAATGTTCGCAACGAGAGCGGGATTTTGTAGAAGTTCGGGGGCGCGATGCCAACAGAAAAAACTGCGCACGGCGAAAATAAAGAGGGTTATGTCCTGCACTTCTTCGTAGTCCTTTTCGAGCTGCTTTACATACTTTATGAGAGCTTCATCCACCTGACCTTCTTCCGTAAAAAATTCAAGAACTGCGCGTATTCCTCTGCTCGCGGCCTCCATCTGTTTGTAGTCGAGACTATCTGTCCATGTAGGGGGCTTTCGCCCCGTTGTTGGAGAAACGGCTGGGGTGGCACTTCAGCGGAGCGGGAACTTCTTGAACGATCACTTCTCGCAAGGGAGGGACCCATCGGGGACTTTGTGGGGTGGATTCCTCGCTGCTGATCGCGCTCAACACTACCTCGAGGATTGCGCTGACAATAGATGGGCGTTCGGTCATTTGGTATGGGCGAATAAAAATAGGGGGTGGGTTCAATTTTACGCGGCGATGGCTTTACGTCGATGCCGAGAGGTAGCTTTCCATGGCCTCCAAGAAACCGTGGTTCACTTGGGGCTCCGCCCACGCGACCTTCGGCTTGGCGGGGGCGCCAGGCGCAGGGCCAAGATTCTTCTTGGCAGGTGTGGGTGGAGGCGAGGGCTCGGACACCACAACGACTGTGTCAAGCTTCTTTGCCTCTCGCGCCGCTTTCGCTGCCGCCTTCTCCTCGGCGGTCATCTTCGGGCGGCCAGCCTTCTTCTTTTCCGCAGGGGGCTCATCGGCGTTGGCCACGGTGGGCAGACCGTTGATCTGCATCCACTCTTTCATGCCCTCCATGACGGATCCCTTCCCCTCGGCGTTAAACTGCTCCGCAAAGGCCCTCGCGCAGGCGCGGTGGTCCGTATCCGCATCCGAGAGTGCGATGTTACAAGAGGAGCATGTGGGCTCGTGCTCCTCCGCCCATGCGTCACGTGCCGCGAGGATCTCCTCGTCCGTCCAGCTGGTCATCACCTTCTCCTTCTTCAGCTTGGAAGCAAACTTCTTCGCATCCGCCACGCGCTTGAAGGCGACCTCATTACCCTTCAGAAGCGTGTCGATGCGCGCGTTGAACTCGTGCCATGCCTTCATGCCCGGTGAGATTCCCTTCTTTGGCTTGTCGTCGGAAGGGGCTGCGCGGGCCTTCTTCTTCGCAACGGCCTTTGAGACTGCGCCCGATGCGTTGGCCAGCATCGCCTCCAACGCCGCCATCTTCTGCTTGATCTCCGTGAACACTGTCAAGATCTCGGTGGACATTTTCGTGGTTTAGTGCTAAAAAATATGGGCCATTGGGTAATCAATTTTTTAATGGGGGGGGGGTGCTAATAATACGACAAGAGCAATATCTGCCTCTTATATTAAAAATTGAAGGGCAGTTGCGCTTTCCAACATCCATGGACCCAGCTTCTATCTTCTTTATCTTTGTAGGTTCCGCGTTCGCAGCTGGTATAGTATGCCTTGGGATCATCCTTGCGCGCACAAGCGGGAGAGTCTTACCCGTTAGCATTTGATGTGGGGATAATATTCATCAGATTTTGAATAGCCTCTTGATTAACGTATGTATAATGCTCTATAGGTGTCATGTTGGTGATAATGTTGTTGTTGATAAGGTTCGTATTGATGAACGTATTATTTACAGCGTTTTCACTCACATCTAGCTGGCTAGCCATTATCTCGTCAATGGTTACAACGTAGGTGTAGTTATCGAAGAAGTTTTTGTTGGATACAGGAGCCAGTTGCCTTGGCTTCTCGAGCTCAGTTGCCTGTGCGCGACAGTAGGGGCAGGACGGTTCCGTAAGATACCACGTGGCGAGGCATCCAGGATGAAACGTGTGTCCACACGAGGTCTTCGTAGAACCCGTGGGGTTGGCATTCGGGTGTTCCACAATAGCACTATAGCATATGGGACATTCAGGAGGAGGGGCTTCGGCCATAGTATAGAGGGCTACTTCAAAAATAGTGTTCAATTTTCAATCTGTCTGTTACTTGTAAATGTTAGGCCTGTCCTGCTGGACAGCCGCACAATAGCAGCAACAGAAGACTATTCCGAGCGCTATGAAGCCCAGGATGATACCCGTCTGCTGGCCCTCTGAGAAGCTGCACCAGCCGATGATCTGGACGACGCACGCCGTCGTGTTGTCTGCACCGCGCAGAGCAGGGGTTGCGTTGAATGTGCTGTTCATGGTTATTAGTCACTAGGGACACTCACAAGTTCAATTTTTCATAAAAAATGAATCCCCGTATCAAAACCTCGTCCCTTTTGTATTTAGTTTTTACCAGGTAGCCTGCTCTGCCTCCCAGCGGTGTGCGTCGCCGTGGTCACCGCGCTCGAGACAGAGCTCCACGAGCTTCCCGCATTCGTTGCAGGTGTCGTCATCGCCGTTGTCCGACTCGTAGGTGCCCTCGCCACAGCCGTGCCAAATGCCTTCGCAGGCGCAGGAGCGAGGGAGAACAACGCCCAAACTCGCCGATGCCGCGATCACCTCTTTCTCCACGTCCGCATGCGCGACGGGAAGCACAGGCCAGCCCTCGTCAAGAGTGGGAACCGCGCTCACAGGGGCGCGCAACCCGAGGCGCACGGCCTCCTCAGGCGACAGGGGCGCCATCTTTCCGCCAGACACGAGGTAGTCTTGGCCGGCGGCGGTGCGGACGTGGTGGATGGCGCGCGGCTTCACTGACTCGTGGGATGACGCAGAGGTGCTGCGAGATGTAGAGCCGATGGGGACGCGCTTCACGGGCTCGCGGTAGACGCCGGGCTTATTGGCCGTAAAGGGGATGCCCCTCACGGCGCAGAAGCCCTGCCACGGCATCCGCATGCGCATCCGCTCGTAGTAGAGCGCGCCGCCGATGAGGCGCACGCATGCGGGCTGGTCAACCAAATCCTGGCCGTCTGGGTGTTCGAAGCGAATGGTGCGCGCGGGGAAGAGCGCGCGGCCGCGGCCCTCCTCTCCAGGGTGGACAAAGTGACAGACGCCAGGCACTACCTTGCCGTCAGCCGTCTTCTTCGTGTAGACGCAGCCGGCACCGTGGATACACGGCTGGGGAGACTTCAGCTCGGGCGCGTCGAAGGCAGGGTTCTCGAACCACTGGATTGCGACGGACATCTTGTTCGCGGGGGGGGTGATAGTGGGTTAGGGATTAGGGGCATTCAATTTTTTATCAAAAAATGAACCCCCTCTTTATTTTCTTTTGTTTCTTATCCCTCTTACTTGGTATTTACGGCTGCGAGCTGCGCCCTGAGCGTCTCCACCTCCTGCTTCAGCAACCAGAAGGTGTGCCAGTTCACCTGCTCAAACGAGGGTGTGTAGGTGTAGATGGTCATGGCGTCGCCAATGTGAATCCCCGCACCGCTCGCCTGGTCCATGGCCTCACCGAGCTCTTCCTTTTCTGCCTGGGTGCAGCGCCAGCGGCCCTTGTATCTGAGGGCGGGATCCTTCTCTTTATACGGCGGCCAGACGCCGTCAAAGCCCTCCGCTGTGACTGCGGAGATAGCGCGGCGAAGGCGCATGGTGGTGCGCCACAGGAAGTTGTTCCTCTTATAGGCGCACCAGGCGGGCGGGAGGCCGGCCTTATCCATGATAGCGTCGCAAAAGCACTCGGGTATGTACGGGTGTACTCCCGCCCTGCGAGCCAGCGCCGCATCTAAGAAGCTGTTCAGCGCGGGGTCCGCGTCTGCGATCACCACGCCGGCGGTGGTCAGCTCTTCTACAGAGTCGAGGCCCCGCGTCGCAGGCTGAAAGATGCAGGTGTGGAGCCCGTGCTTCTTCGCCTCAAGAGCGGTGGCGGCGGCAGCCGTTCCCACGATGAGCACGTGCGTGGTGCCGTTGTAGGGGCGAATGAGCTCCAGATAGTTCTTCGCGATGACGTGGCAGGTGTCTGTGGCGAGGTGGAACTTGCCGAACTTGGCGAACTGGGGTGCGGCTGGGCCAACCATGGGGAAGATGCCGAGGTAGCGCTCGCGGCAGTGTTTCCAGATGCGCGTCTCAAGGTCGCTGATGTCTTGGGCGAGGGCCTCGGCATCAGACGCAGACGCGAAGCAGCTCTCCTGGATGCCCGTGTAGATGACGGCGAGCACGGTGTCGTCACAAGAGGGGGGCTTTGCGGAAGACATGGTGGGTAGTATTCAAGCAGTAGGTAGGCTGGTTCAATTTTAATAAAAAAATGGAATCAGATGAATCACGTTCTGTTTATCTTTAAAGGGTAATCTCGCGGCCACGGTATTTAACCACGATCTTGAGGTCTCCACCCATCTCAGCGAAGTTCTTGTAGAGCCGAACGTTCCCGTAGTGGAGCCAAGAGCTCGCAGCAATCTGGTCCTCGTGGACAGTCAGATAGTGTAGCGCGCCACCCATGACCCCGACGATGAAGCCTGTGCCGCGGTGAGACATGTTCACAGGCTTCACATGTGAGTTAGGACCTTTGCACGCGCTCTTCATGGAGTAATACAACTGGACCGTGTTCTTGAGCTGCCGTGTCAGCTTGTTGCGCACGTGCGGCCATTGAAGGTCCTGCTCAAGAGTGATTGCGGCGAGCTCTTCGCGACGCTTCACTATCGCCTCATCTAAACGCTTTAGCTGCTCTTGCGGGGAGTTGCCCACCAGCGTAGTGGTGCGGATCTTGTAGGTCTTGATGGCGGCCTTCAACTTCTCTACGTCATTGGGGGCCTGCGCCACCACGGCGACCTTCTGCTCTGCGACGGGCTTCGCGGGGGGCGTGATCTCCACAGAGCCACCGGTGGGAAGAGAGGCGCGCCATGTCGCCTCGTCGGCGAACAGGGTCTTCTTGAGAGGGCGGCGGGCCCACGGCGCGGGTGGCGTCATGGCGAGCTCTTTGCAGGGGCGGCACTCGCGGCACGTGGTCGGGTGAACCTCGCCAGCGCCGTCTGTGACGCTCTTTACCTGGAGGACGCCCTTTGCCGTCATGATGGCCACGCGGTAGGTCTCGGGGCCCAGAGTCCAGCGGAACTTGGTGCCAATGGCCGGCGGCGGGGCAGCAGAGGCAGTAGGGAGGGACGCGGCAGAGGCAACAGGCAGTGATCGCAAGCCCCGCCGCCACCGCCAGCGGTTCACGCGCGCCGTTTCGCTCTCGGGCGAGATGATCTCAGTAGGCGGGTGTGGCGCTGCAGCAGGGGTGGGGATGAACTCAGAGCCAGAGGTGCTATGTGCAGCCCCGTCCTTGGGGACGGGGATGAACTCCTCCTGGATCTTGGCGCCGTCTGCGAGGATGATCCAGTCTGCGAGCTTCATCATCTGGCCGTAGCCGAGGCCGCCGGTCACCATGACGTTGTCGCCCGTCAGAACCGTCGCGCGGCGCGTGGCGTCCGTGTGCGAGAGCTTGGTGCCAGGAGTGTAAGACATTTGGGATACATACTAAGCAGGGACACAACTGATTCAATTTTACGAAAAAAATGGTTGCGCCCCACCCCGCGCATACCCGTCGCACCCACCACATCATTCTCACCATTGGACAGAGGCTGGCGCCCACATTTTGCGTCTGACGGAGCCCCACCGAAGCAGGTAGTCCGAAAGAGGAGAGCAGCATGTCCGCAGGCCACAGGGAGAGGGCTCAAACGATTAATAACCTGCGCGCCAGAGGCACGAAGGGCATGAGCAGACCCCAACCCTCGTGTTGAGAAGGTACGTCCGTTTGTCAGTTGGTTGGTTATCCAGGACGGCCACGAGGAGGCCTGACAATCGTCCCGTCTCGTCACTTTTCCAACAGTGCCGACCCCCAGTGGAGGACTTTGCAATCCAGCGAATACCCTCTACCTTTGAGTCATTCGGTGGAGAAACGCAACTTTGTGCGTCCTTTGACAAGAGTGCCCCTCCTCGCACCCTTCCCGTCGTGCCCACCGCTCCTTGGCCCCATGCCCTCTGGAGCATATGTGGCGCTATGTTGGGGATGTCTCCGAAGAGGATGCCCATAGCTAACCACAAACGCACGTCCGTCATCTAGCGCCCAGTCTCTTTGTTCGTGTTGGGTGGCCTCACGGTCCCACCTCCTCTATAAAGAGGTCCCTACGCTCTCGCCCCAACCAAGTAAGTAGGCAAGATCCCGCAGGTCAACAGAGCTGAACTTGTGTGTGCCCCACGCGCCCCTCCAGCAGGAGCGCTCCTTCTTCATACCGCACACACCCGTCGTGCCCAACCGCCTATTCAAGGCTAACATGGCACGTCCGTTAGCGACAGCCTTTCGGCCCCGCCCCTCGTCCTCCTCACCGACCCTCGGGGATGTGCAAAGTCCCCTCTGGTGCGCGCTCCTACCGCGCGCGCACCGCTCGTCACCTCCGGAATAGAGCCTACCGCCACTCCCCCAGAACAACCTCTTGCGAGGCAGACCAGGACTTCCAGCCATCAAGGGCATGACGCCGCACCGCCGGATTCGAGGATCCAGTCGGCCAGAGCTCTGGGCCTGTAGCCCAGCCTCCTAGGCCCGTTAAGTCGGCCGCGTAAGAGCGACACCCAGTAACAGACAGCCCTATAGCACTCTCTGGCCAGCTTGGCGCCAGAGGCTCTGAGCCTCTGGCGCCACTCGGCCACCACCGGCTCGCCTGCCGCACAGACTGCCATAACCCCTCTCGGCCGTTCAATTTTATCCGGAAATTGACGATCAGAGCCAATTTTGGCCTCCCTCTGAGCCAGAGGCTCTGGCTTTTTTCACCTCTGTCAATTTCGGAAAAAAATTGAACGGCCAGAAGCATGCCAGAGCAAGTCCACCCCCGCCCACACTCTAGAACCCATCTAGAGCCAAAGCACCCCAAGCTCCCACGCACAAGAGCTTTCCCCCGCATCCTGTATCGAAAATGTCCTCCCTCTCTGACTACCTAGCAGGCCCCGTGACGCCAGAGCGCCGTGCCTGGTGGCGCGAGGCCGCCCGCCAGATGGACGAGATGCGCGCCATCCACGCCGCCCGCGACGCTCTGCCGGCCGCGCCTCTGCCAGAGCCTCTGCCGCCGCGCGACTACAGCCGCGCCACCGCCCTCTTCGGCGCGGCCACGGCAGCGGCTCTGGAGCGCGTGGACAACGGCGGCAGCCTCTATGATGCGCTCTACCCTGACGGCGACTCAGAGTGGGACGCCTACGAGGCAGAGTGCGCGGCGCGGGCGGCAGAGCGCGAGGCCAACGCCGAGTTCTACCGCGCGCAAGAGGCCAAGGCGCAGCTCGCCTACCAGCAGCGCCGCATCGAGGAGAAGGTGGCTGACGAGGCCAAGATGCGCCTGAACCGCGAGCAGCTCAAGAGCGGCGCGCGCATGGAGAAGAAGGACTGCCCCTGCGCACGCCTCTACTCCTGCGTCGGCGACAAGAGGACCGGCGGCGCCAAGCCCACGACCAAACACGTGAGCTCTGAGTGCTGGTCCCACGAGCGCAAGTGCCCTGAGACGGGTGCTCTGCTGAAGCCGCGCAAGTGCCCGTGGCTCCACCCTGGCGAGCCTGGCTGGCGCGCAGAGTGGAACACGGACCGCCTCTGGAAGCCGGCCCCGCCGGCGCAGCACCGCATGGCCGCCGCTCTGGCTGGCGGCGCCGCCCCGCAGAGCCGCTTCGCCGCGCCGCCTGCGCCGCGGGCGCCCTGGGCCAAGCCCTCTGGCAACGACGGGTGGGAAGCCCCCAAGCGTCGCTAAATAACGGGGGAGAGGGGGAAATGGAAAAAACGAAACCTGTGAAAGAGTTCCCGCAGCGGGCCCCGAAAGGGTGCAATCCCGTCTGGTTAAAAGTGAAGGCTCGGAGCAGGGATATAAAAAGTCGTGGTGAAGCGTGTGATTCAGAGCCTAGCGTGGGCACTGCGGCAACCGCCTGGGAACGGTTGTCGTGGTGAAGTTGGAGAGAGCCAACCTCTGGAAAGCGCGTGGATCTGTGCACCAATAGGGGAAATACAAATAGGGAGGGAACCGGAACCCTTTTTTCGTTGGTAAAATTGAACCCCTACCAGCCAGTCGTCTGCTTATACCCATGGGCGCCGTCCAGAGCCGTTCGCAAGCACCGCCACCGCCGCCGAAGAGGATTCTGAAGGCAAGACATTCTCTCCACATAAGAGGCTACCGCTCGAAGTTCTATGGCTACTATTGAAACCGCCTATCGTAGTAAAATTGAAGGGGCTCACCACCCCTTTATTTTTTACCCAACCACTCTCACCATGGCAGCAACCAACAAGATCAGTGTTATCTCTCCCGCGCCCGCCACGGACTACCGCCCTGGCGCTGTTCAGCAGATGACATGGGCGGAGGTAAATCGCCGCGCCACACGCTTCGACGAGGAGGGCTTTCCGCTGGAAGGCTCTTTCGGTGTCTCTTGGGCCGCGCCTATTGATCTGCGCGGTGCCACGAAGGAGCAGATCATAGAGGCCATGCGCGGACAGCACTTGGCTTCTGGTCAAGAGGCGACGGCAGCCACCCTCCAGCGCGACACGCGCATGCTGCTGGAGGTCTACAACCACCTGAAGAAGGGTGAGACGATCGCCTTCAAGAAGGGAACGACCATCGTGGCGTTTGTCCAGCTCACCAGCGACTACCGCTTCTGCGCCGAAGAGCGCTGGGGCTGGCACACGTGGAACTATCGCCTTGTGCGCAAGGCGACGGCGGCTGACCAGCCCGCGAATAAGGGGGCTCTTGTAAAGACGTTCTTTCCCAACTTTCTCGCCCGCCCCACCCTTTAAAGCCGCTCAAAATTGAATGCGACCACCACCCCCCTATTTTTTATCCCCCCGCAAATAAGATGTCTGCGCCATCTGACTGCTCTATCTGTTACGAGGCCGTGATTGACTTCCCTGCCTTAGAGGCCACAGGCAGCCACCGCTCCTCCTGCGGCCACCTCTTCCACCCCAACTGCATCGCGAAGTGGCACATCCGCCAAGACAACAGCACTTGCCCAATGTGCCGCAAGGCGGCCGTCGAGATGGAGGACTGCGCGCCCGAGGAAGAGGATGAGGAGGACGAGGAAGACGAGGAGGACGACGAGGAGGACGACGAGGAGGACGTGCGTGTTTTGGACATCCTGGCGAGGGCAGATGCGGGAGAGTTTGACGGGGGCGGCGTCATCCGTGTCTCGCGCGCTAGCTTGGAATACATTCTGCGGGAGGCAGGCGGCGTAGGCATGACCGCGGGCGTAGAGGCTGAGATCGAGATTAACGAGTTCAACGAGGTAGTCATTGAGCGCTTCGAGCTTGCGCGCATTCTCCAGGAGCAGGGCGGCACACCCCTCTCGGACGCCCAATGGAGTCAGCTCACCTCGGTTTACCCTCCCGCCGAATACAACGACGACGAGGAGGACGGCCCGATGGTGCCACTGGCGCCGCCGCAGCTCACCTTCGCGCCGTCGGCAGACGAGCAGCCAGACCCCACCCAGCGCGCGCGGGAGCTGTTAGCGAACCCTGAGCCGCCCGCCAGCGTTGTGACACCCGAGGACTGGGAAGCCTGGGGGCTGGTTCTGGATGCGGCGCGCGCCACCATTGCGCGCCACGCGGCGGCGGAGCGCCACCTCTCCAGCCAGCACCCATGTCCCTTGGAGTTCTTCGCCGCAGGCGACATCCCGCCCACTTACGGCGTCGCCATGAGCGTGCCGTGCGACATCTGCAAAGCCCAGCAGATAACAACTCCTTTCTACCACTGCGCGGGGTGCCACTTTGACGTGTGCGCGGAATGCTTCAAGCCGCCCGCTGCGGCGGCCCCTGGCCCCTTTGACGCTGGAGAGCCCCACCGCTTCACGTTCCGCTGCACGGACATCCAGCGCCTTCTCCAGGCTCACGGCTCCACGGCCACTGTGGGGGAGTTCTTCAAAGAAGAGATGGGCGGTGGTGAGCTTGGCTGTGAGCAGGAGGCCCTGCTAGTCACCATGACCCTGGAGACCCTCAATAACCGCTTCGCAAGCCTCGGCGCGCTTCTGCCCGTAACCTTCATGGAGGCCACCATCGCCGTGTCAACTATCAACCGCGAGACCCTCCAGATCATAGCCTTTCCCGACGATACACGCGACGTCGTCGTCAAGCAGCGTGTGATCCTGAACCCCGAGGACGAGGCGTTATAAGCCCCTACAGAGCATTCAATCAATCATTTTTTTAAAAAATTGACGGCGGCCGCACATACTAAGCCATTAGTCCCCCTTGAAAATGCCTCCTCTTCGGCCGTCATGTCTGATCTCCGACGAGATTGCCTTTGTGTTGCTTATGGCGGTGGTATACTTCCAGGTGCGCTACATGATGAACCTATACACTGTGAAGTTTCGGAAGGAGGCCGACCAGAGGGACTACAAGGTGAAGGTAATGAACTGGGAAAATCACAATGCGCTTGAGAAGTTCGCGTCTGAGCTTGCTTCTATGCGACTCACTGCAAACGACCGCATTGAGCCCCTTGAAGCGCGCTTTGAAGCTCTAGAGGGTGTGTTCAATGAGCTCATCACCGCAGAGACCACCATGCTGAAGACAACCACAACCCGCTTACGTGCGCTACTAGAGAGCGGTGCGCACTGGGGTAGGAAGCAACAGGAGTTACAGGCGCGAGTGGATGAGGCTGCTCAGCGAGAGGCGGCGTGGCAGAAAGCTGCGAGTTGGGCGTGAAAATTGAATCACGCGCCCTACCATTTTAAAGGCACCCCCCACTAGAAATGCCAGACGCAAAAGAGATTCTTGCTGCTGCGAAGGAGGCTGCGCGCGCGGTGACGGCGTGGGGAGATGCAACAGCAGCGGTGGTTGCCGCAACGGAGGCGCACATAAATGCCTTGGCCGAGGCCGCAGCACAAGAAGACACGCGATCGTTCTACATGGCCGCCAGGAACATGGAAGACCACGATGAGCGTGGCATGGGCGGTTCATCGATTACTGGAGGCTGGTCTTCCATGATCGCAGCGCGCCGTGAAGCCGCCACCGCCCTACAGGCCAAACGAGTCGCAGAAGCCGTTGCGGCTCAAACAAAGGCTACAGCAGAAGCTGCGCTCAAGAAGGCCACGGCACTCGCGGCGGAAAGCACTTAAAAATTGAACTCCACGCCCACTCATTTTTTAGCACCCCTACAGCCATGGCAAAGCAGAACACGATTCTAATCGGCGGCTGGAAGACCTTTTCCGAGGCGGGCGGCTTGATGAAGAAGGAGGACCCCGAGACCTTCGATTGGATGTCCGAGGACAACGCCTTCTTCTACAACGACGCGCGCGCAGCCCTAGACGCCACGCCTGGCTCTCGCGAGTTCTTGCGGTCCCTCAAACCCGAGGACCCCCATCGTGGATCCATTGTGGATGCCGTCCAGGATAAGTTGTCGCCATTGCACAGCGGCGCGTCATTATCTTCCCTGATGGGCTGCTACCGCGCCGCCTTAAAAGATTGGGACGGCTGGGTCTTCGCCGTCAAGCACGACAGACTTCTGCGCCAATACAAGGAAAAGCAGATTGACTTCATCTCGCTGAACACCTTCTACTGCCACCTCGTCTACACCGGGACGCCGGTCAACAACGACGAGGGCTTGAAGGCGGCGATGGAAAAGGCGCGCGTCACCTACTCAGATGGCGAGAAGCCGGTCGAGGTCACGTGGGGCGACGGTGTCCTGGAGGCTGTGGTGACTCTTCTGGAAGAGCTGAGCCGCATGAGAAAGGAGGAGGAGGCCAAGTGGAAGGCAAAGGAGCTGAGAGAGCAGGTGGAGTATCTGGAGTGGAACTTGAAACATCCCTCCCGCTGGTTCTGGTCGAGAGATCGGCACCCCCGCTACAGCATCAGGGAGGACGAGATGGCCGAGATGGAGCGGCTCCACCCTGGCTACCGGCGCCACATCGACCTCGTCTGCCACCATATTAACCATATGGGCATCAGGGCGCACATGGCTTGGTCGCCAGAGAATGTGGAGGCTCTGAATAACCGCCTCAGGGAACTCGGGATCGCCAGCGCGTAAAAATTGACGGGCGTTTTCCCCAGGGTATAGTGTGCGGCGGCGGCCCAAATCCGATGTGGTGTACTGGTTAGCATTTAGCCCTTTCAAGGCTGAGAACCGGGTTCGATCCCCGGCATCGGAACCATGACCTCCTTAGCTCAGTTGGTAGAGTACCAGGCTTTTAACCTGGCAGTCGCGGGTTCGACCCCCGCAGGAGGTGTTTTTTTACAGTATTTCTACCATTCAACTAAGATGGATGGCAGAAATGCCCTTTTTGTTATAATAATAGTCATTATCTTTGTAGCATTCACCCTCTTTAACGAAAAGAAACAGGCAATAGAGTCATTTCAGACTACTGGACAATACGTCGTCTGTTTCCTATGTGTCTGTCCCACGGAAACCGTTCTACGCTTCGCAGAGAAAGTTGCCAACTCCTACCAAGTATATATAGTCTGTGATGATATCAACTGTCAGACACCTCAAAACACCAATGTAACATTCATACGGATAAGTGACGACGAGTGTAAGCGCACAGGCTGGACAGGATCGAATATTGCCATCAACAAAGTTCCCTCGGCGTGGGATAAGGCCCTATACTATTTCTGTGTGAAAGAGCTTAACCCTGCGTATGTGTGGTTCATAGAAGAGGATGTCTTCGTGCCGAATGTAGAGCTACTCACGAACTTGGACAAGAAATATCCTGACGCCGACCTCATTGCGAAGCAGAATGTAAAAGAGGAGGATGATCCTGATTTCATTTGGTGGTATGATGCCAGAGGAGTCCTTGAAGACCCTCTTTATAGAAGTTTAGTATGCGCAACACGTATTTCCAGAAAGCTCCTTTTCAGGTTGGTTCATTTCGTGAATACACATAAGCGCCTAGCGTTCATCGAAATCATCTTCAACACAATCGTAGAACAGGAAAACATGACACTGGTCATGCCCGAGGAACTTCAGTCCATTATATGGCGGCATAACTGGGAGCCAGAGGCCGTCGATAAACACCATATGTTTCACCCTGTAAAAGATACGCAGCTTCACGACTCCTTTAGAGATCGCCTGGAACAAATCCAAGGGCGTGAAAATTGAGCCGGTCCACCCGGATAAAAGCCTTTAGAATGGACGTGGAAAACGATAACCTGGACAATGCGATGAAGATTTACATCGAGGAACGCAACGAGTTCCGAGACAGGGCTTGGCGTGACTATAAGAAGCGGGCTTCTGTGTTGATGCATCGCGTTCTGGATTTACAGGAACTATGCGAGCGGAACTGTTCCGCACGCATGATTCGTGACACCACGAACATTATTGAATACTTGAAGGATCTACAAGCACGTTATCCCTATTGAGAACGCGACCGAGAGCCAGACCGGGATCTGTTGAACAGGCTATTAGCGGAACCCGTGGGCCAAGCTGCCCTCTTTTTCGCGCTTCTAGCTTCGTCGGAATCGAGCATGGCAACCACATCGCCACCATCTACAAGCACAAAGGTATCTGTGCGCATGGACTGGACGTTCAGTTTGTGGTGTAGTCCACCAGGAAGAGCGAGCTTTCCGGAAATACGCACCTTTTTTGTCTCTCCATCTTTATCTACAACATCCGCGTGCGAACCACTCACCTTAACCACTTTGGCGAGATATAAGTGGGGATTTAATCCGCTACGGAACTCTGCCACGAATCTATTGGAATGTCTGGTAGCGCGGGCAGTCGCCTTGCCCCTACGCCCTTTGACTGCTTTTGATGCCTTTGCCGTCTTTTGCTTACGCTCTCCTGTCATTCTATATGGAGGTCCAATAAAAAATTGAAACCTTTCGCGCCCTCCGATTAACGCACAACGCACGAAATGGCCTACCCTTGCACGATTCAGAACGGCACCTTCTTCTGCCCCGCTTTTGCGCCCAAGGTGGATGAGCTGCTGGAGTTCGGAAAGGCCCTGGGGTCTCTGGCGCTCGCGAATGCTATTCTCCTCCACGCTCAACTGGAGCCCCTGTTCCTGCGCTACGGCTGGCCTCTGACGCAACAGATCCTGCTACCTTTCCTCTTTGCCTACTTGGTGCGCGTGCAGCCTTCCACGCGTGATGACTTGTTGACGGATGAAGATAGGAAGCAGGCAATCTTGGAGGCGGACATCTGCGAGGCCGAGACTCGCACGCGAAGGGCGACGTTGGAGCTCGAGGAGGCAGAGGCGCACTCCGCTGCTCGGATTCGTAAGGCTCTGTTGGAGGTGAAGAATCAGCAGATGCTCTCCGATGAGGCAGAGGTCCACTCCGCAGCTCGCATCCATCGTGGTTCGCCTGAGCCCCGTCGTTCCGCGCGCCTCTATGAGCGCTACAACTAAACAGTTGCCGCAACACTCAAGAACACTTATTTTTTGTCCTTGAACGTGTGAGCCAGATGTGATGAAAATCGCCCGCCCGAAAAATTGAATCGATTTTTCCCGGTGGTGTATAGCACAGAAATGCCGAACCACCTCAAGCCTGTCAAGATTGTGGAGTCGCTCGCTGGTGTGGGCGCGCCGACGCCGAAGCACGAGTCCCAGCTGCCCCCGCAACTTCCCAGCCGCGTGAGCCGCAGGGGTCTTCCCTGCCCAGAGGAGCACGACACGCCCTACACGGATTGGAAGGAGGCCCACGGCGGCGGCTGGATCAAGGTGGACTCAAAGATTGTGCGCGAAGCCCGCCGCGGGGCTCCATGCCTGCTGGAGGACTAAAAAAATTGAACGCCGTATCATCCCAGCCTATTTTTAACATCATGTCCAGGCCATGCGACGGTATTAAGCTAGCCCCTGTAAAGGGCTCACAGCTCATGAACACGGCCGCCGCCGCAGCACCCGCGCCCGCCTCACGCTACGTCCCCCCTGCGAGACGTTCACCTCAAGACGTGAAGGCTGAGCCTCTGAAGGCGATAGACGCCCGCTCGGAAACGGACTTCCCCACTCTCGGTGGCGCACCCCCTGCTAAAAAGGCCTGGGGCACGAAGCCCCCTGCAAACATGAAGGAAGTCGTGAATCTGGCTATTGAGAAACAGGCCGCAGGGATCGTCGCGAAGGAGGAGACCGACCCATTCAAGATGACAGAGGAGCAGCTAGAGGCGGAAGGCTGGGTGTCTCTCCCCTTCTATCGAGAGGCCATGGAGGAGCCCCTACCCGAAACTCCAGAGCAGCAGGAAGACCATTCGTCATGGACGACGTTCGGTATTCCCCGCGAGGTCATGGAAGACCCGGACAAGATGATGAAGTTTGTCCAGTGTGTCTATGCTGACGGCACCCCTATTGAGCGAAAAAAAGTGGCCGAGCCTATCATTCAACCGATGTTCTTCAACCTCAGCTCGCTAGAACGGGCGCAAAAGAAGATGCGCATGTTCGTTCAAGGCAAAGTCGTTCCCTCTTGAGCAACCAGCCCATTCAGGACAGCGGATATCTCCCCTTTGGACAAGGAGCGCGGCCCAGTAGTATTGCTCGGAAACGGATACGCCGAAAGTTTCTCGACGATCTCCCCCTTTTTTTCTGTTACGAGCGTCAGCTTTACGAAGTAATGACTCTGGGGAGAGAATGTGCCCCCTGCCAAGTATGCGCTCCCTGCAAAGACCCCCACGCGCCGAATGGCGATGTCGAACGGCTCTGTAGACTTCACGTAGGCGTATCCGACCGGCTCGACGCTGGCCACCGTTGTGCGTGCCACACCTTTCTTCTCCCATACTTGAAAGACGCATGGAACATCGTGAGCGCGGCCGTTCACGAGAAAGGCGTTCGGCTCGAGTGGCACAGATACTCTTAAATGATACGCCGACGGAAAGAACTTCTGAAGGCTGGGTTTCTCGAATGATCTCGGAAGAATAAAGGCAATCCAGTCGGCTCCTAGTTCAGCCGCCCGTTGAATGAAACGGCGTGCGAGAGAAGACTGTCTTCCGAAGGGGGGATTTCCGAAGAATATCTTGCGCGGACCGACGTCCGCTGGCATCACCCATTCAAAGAAGTCACCTTTTGAGATATCGGGGCGCCCTGGATCAAGATCCAGGCCAATAGCCCGAGAGGTAGGGAGAAGCTCGGTCAAGGCGTCTAGAAAAGCGCCGCTTCCCGCGGATGGCTCGGTCCAGACGAATCCACCCGGATTTGGGACCAGTTCTATGAGCTTCTGTAGGCACTTTTTTGCCACAGCGGGGTTCGTGTAGAACTTGTCCGCGAGTTGCCGTTTGCGTCCCGTTTCCTGTAGGGCCATACTTAGTATATAACTATTCTTGCCGCGGCACTAAATTTTAGCAAGGGCTTTAGGAAAATTGAAGCGGGCCGCCCGGGCCAATAGGGTATACCACCCCATATGTATCGCTTCATTCGTATGAAAAGCGATGGGACGCTGATCGCCGAAGTCTACATGACCTTTGCTGCTGCGTGGCGGCGCTGTCTTCCAGATATTCAGCAGGACTACCACGTTATGGTTTATGATGCCGCCTCCGCTGCTCTTGCGGCGGCAGCTGCGGGCGAACTCGTCTTGATCGCGTGGGATGATTCGCCACACTTGTTGGACGGTCACATCTATACGGCCAACTGGATTCAGCGATTCAATCCGAACTTGAATGGGATCTTTCCTGCGGTGACTATGCCCCATCTACACGTGGATCATTGATACTTAAGGCGCGACACTCGTATTTTTACAGAATATGGATGACCAGGCCGCCTGTAAACACGCGGATATTTCTGGCTGCGATGCCACTTGCGCATGCACATGCGCGGAGTGCCAAGTTCGTTTCGAGATCGAATGGGCTAAACGGGCCATCGCCGAAAACCTGTGCCCCCTCTGCGGAGTGCCTAGGGATTTGACCCCTGAGACTCTTCTTCGAGGGCGACACACCCACTTTTTTCAGCCTTGTCCCGACTGCGTTGAGCCCTTTGACGCATGTATGAAACTTGCCAAACTTTGCCAAGTATGCTACACATATGTGGATGAGGACATCTGTAGAGAATGTGAGAAGCGAGAGCTTACTCAGCGTAGTTCACGGGCGTCGCGGTAGAACGACGGGGGCGACCAGAAGCCATCAGGGGCTGGGTGCAGGTGCGCACAGGGCGGGGCGCCACAGCCGGCGCGGACTTCTTCAGCTGAACGAGCTTTTTTGCGGCCTCCTGGATGGTGGTCTGAGAGCGGGTCTTCATTTGGATATAGCTATTTATCTAGGCAACTCTTTATGCCACCGATCGGCGCAGGCTCCGACGCTGAGGTTTTCCATGACGAACTCGCGTGGGCGGTATATCGACCAGTTATTCCGCATGAATCGCGCCCCCTCCTTTAGAGAACCCCGTTGTACGATGACTCCACATCTCGCATCCCAATAGGGCACAGCCGTCGCCTTTAGAGCCCCCTTGTCGCCGCTATAGACAGCCGCACCGGCATCCCATTCTTCGCCCATGGAATCCACGTCCCATACAACGAGAGGAACATCGCAGCTGAGGGCCTCCTGTAGAGCGAATCCCTGTGATTCATGGCGCCCTACCCAAACACCGAATCTACACGTTTCCAGAGTATCTTTATATTCTGGCTCCGTATATGAGCCGTATCGGATCACTTTATAGGAGAGTCCGAGCTGACCGAGGGTTTTCATAGCATAGAGGATGTCGTCCGTCGAGCGCAACTTCGTATAAAGAAAGCAGTCGTGCGTCTTGGCATCGATACTCTTTGGAGCAAACGTAGTCGTGTCTACAGGATACGGTAGGCATACGAGTTCGAAGTCGGATACGCCACCGAGGGTTTGATAGACCTTTTTGTTCCATTCGCTCAGGCAGTTGTAGCTAACACGCGGATCCTCTATCCTTACTTGAGTCCACGGCGGTTCTGGAAAGACGAAGTTATGCGGGCCAAAAATAAGACGTTTTGCCTTCGGAAAGGCGGTGGGCGACACAGGGCCTATAGGAATCCACACGAGATCCCATTCATCATACCAGTCTTTCCCTACTGAGCTTGTTTCGGTGAGTGAAGCACCCATGTGGGCGCACATGGCCCGAAAACCATTGAGATTTTTCTTGTGAATATATCCTAAAGTCACAAGAAGAATCCGCATCCTGCATATATATCTCTCAGTAAGTTTAGACCACGTTAAAGCTTTTCCAGAATCTGCGGAAAAATGCCAATAATCAGAAGAGCTAATAGGATGGATAGGAGGTTAAAATATACCTTTTTAAATCCATAGTATGTCTGTAAATAGTTTTCTAGATCTTCTATAAGACTCCAAAGTCCATGCCATAAAAGCACTATAACTAGCACCATAAAGATTATATATATCTCCCTTTGTTCGAGCTTACCTAAACTTTTTAGAGGCATTCTAATAGTAGGGTAGAATGTCAGAATCGATTATTATAGTTTTACAGGGGGGGCTAGGAAATCAATTGTTCCAGTATGTGGCAGGCCTTGCGCTTGAGTCCCGTCTTGGAGGTGAGTTATGGTTGACTTCCGTCCAGGAGAACATTCACTCTGATAAAGATCACCGCGACAACATTTATTTCCGCGCAAAAAAGATCGATTCAAAACACGGCCCGACTATTACTCCTATATTTAGTCAGCAACGTAGTGCGTATGATTCTTGGTCTCCAGATCAATACGCCGGATATCCTTCTATAGCCCTGAAGGGGTATTTCCAATATCTCCCTGCGATAGAGTCGCAGATTTCCCTTATTCGTTCCGATCTATTTCAGCGTTTATCGCATATTCGCATATCTCTAAGGCAGAAATATGATCTTCGTGTTCCGAAACACACCTGTTTTATACATGTGCGCCGAGGAGACTATCTAAAAACGGAAGCCGGATCACACTGGGTTCAGGATGAATCCTATTATTTACCTGCGTTAAGTGCCATAAAGCAACGACAATCTGGACCAAGACGTTGGATAGTTGTATCGGATGATATTGCCTGGTGTAAAGCACAGCCGTGGTTGAACGTAGCCCCTTTTAAGATTGTAGATGAGCCGGAAGAACTCACTGGTCTTATGTTAATGAGCATGTGTGAGGGGGGGGCGATTATAGGGAACTCCAGTTTCAGTTGGTGGGGTGCCATGTTGGGGTGTGGATCGCAGGGAGCACCCGTGGTGTATCCTTCCAAGTGGTATAAGGATGATAGGCCACAGCTATTTCCGTCGAGCTGGATACGGGTCTAAGATAAAAATAGAGTTATAAGCTTTCGGGCGGGCTTATACTGGGGTGGGCTCGGAGGCTGCCGGCGGCACAGGAGCCACAAAGATGCGCCCGTATCCGTATTGGGGGTGAAACATGCGGGCGATATTGTCTTCGGGCTGCGGTGCATCCGCGTTTGCGCTCGGCTCTTCCATCTCATTCTGCTGCTGTAGCGCCTCCTCGTAGGCCCGCATGGCGGCACGGTAGAAGCCCGCCTTCAACCGTAACTCAAACGCGTCGACGAGCCCGTGCTTGTCCTCGGGGAGAGAGAGCTTGAGGTCGCTGACGGGGATGGCCTTCACAAGATCTTCGCTCACGTTGCCAACGGGCACAAGCCACACCCCTATGTCCGCGTAGAAAGTGATCAGCGCCGCGTCGTCACAGTAGGGCTTTCGGATTGTCCAGCCCTCGTGGTCAGGGGTGCCGGCGCACTTGGCGCACTCTGGGCCCCCTCCCGATGGGTAGGCGGCGCGCCCGCCGCAGTCGTCGCACTGTGCCGCACGCTTCCGCGGCACTACGACGTCGCGCGACAGAAGGTCCGTGTCTTTGAACAAGGGGTCTTCCCTGTAGTGCTTTGGGCGCACATACCGGTGCCTGCCGAGCCAGGCCTGCGCGTCGCGGTCTGCCCATGCCTGGTGCTCTGGGTCGCCGCAGGCAAGAACGGCGAGCTGAACGTCACAGTGTGCGTAGTGCTTCTCAGATTTCCCACAGTAGGCGCAAATGGGGCGGAACATCACGGTGCGCACGGGCAGAGCGCAGAGTTTCAAGGAGCTCATGGTTGCTATCCTATGGTGGCCACAACCTGTTCAATTTTTATTGAACTCCAGGCCCAAAGCCCTTCCAATATCACTCTGTAGAATGGTAGTGAAGAAGATTAGCCTACAAATCCCCTCCGATTTCGTAGTTCCAGCAGTATATTCCGACGGTAAGCCCGCGGATATTGCCACGGCCCTGCGACTGGGTTCAGACGCGATGGCGTATATTCAGAAGCGCGGGACGGAAGTCATGCGCCAGGAGACTCACGCGGAGGCTGTTGTACAGGCTGCGAAGGAGTTTGAAGTGCAGTTGAAGGAGGCATCCACCGCTGCAGATAAAGAGTTGGCGCGCTTGCGCCAGGATAAGTTAAAGGTCGAAGAGGCAATGCGCGCGGCGACGATTCGTGTAGAGGCTCTCGAAGCTTCCGCGGCAACCCAGAGGCAGCAGATCCAGCGCGAAGTGCGCGAGTCTGTTCATGAACTTCTGGTGGCGAAAGATGAGCAGATCCAGCGGCTTCAGCAAACCCTGGAGAAGTCGGTGGATGGTATGGGTAAGCGGGTAGAATCCCTACAGCAATCTATTACAAAGACATTCGCATCCTCTAAAGAAAAGGGCACGCTCGGTGAAGTTATTATGGAGAGGTATATGAAGCTGGCATATGATTGTGATGTACAGGTGGTGAGCAAGGGTTCCGAGACGGCGGATATTCGTATGACACGCCCCGCGGGAGCATACTTCTGGGAAATCAAGAACTATTCGCGCCCCATTTCTACGGAGGAGGTCAATAAATTCCGTCGTGATCTGCGTCTACATCCGGATGTGCGTGGGGGCATTCTGGTAAGCCTTCGCCAGGGTATTGTAGGAAAGTCGCGCGGGGGCGATGTTGATATCGAGTTTCTGGAGGACGGGCGATTTATTCTGTATATTAGCAACTTCCTGGCACAGGAGGACGTCGTTTTTTATCTTCAGACTCTGCGCCCCTTTTTCGATACGATCGAGGCGACGGCGAAGCCTGTGAAGGAGGAGGCGGAGGCGGTGCGTGCGCTGGAGATGAAGGCAGCTCTTATTACGAACCTCCTACGAAGCCATGCCACGAGTGTCAATAAGCACAAGAACTCGCTGGTGGGGCATAAGAAACGGACGGAGGCGATGTTTGCCGAATTCAGCGCCTATATTCTGGAAGCGGAAGCCCAGCTTCAGACGGTGCTACGTGTTGCGATGGGCGGCGACACGGATGCGGCCACGGTTCTGGCGGAGACGGAGCTTCAACTGTCGCCGATTGTATTTCAGAAGGAGCGCCTCTCGGATCACTCCGATGAGAAGGCGCGCGAGTTTATAAAGTGGCTTCTGACTGTTGCGGAAGTTCGAGAGGGGACACAGCTGGAGTTGAAGGATCTGATCGAGCTTTCACGGAAAGAGGGGTATACGGAGAAATGGGTGAAGGCCCAGCGCGAAGAGATTTTCCAGGAGATGGCCTGGGCAAAGGGCTCGCGATTCCTATTGGGAATGCGATGGATTCCTGAAAAAAATTGAAAAAGCTGGGCGGTGTATAAGGTTATTACAGAAAAATGACTGCACTTCAAAAGTATATCGCACCTAAGATCTCGGCACTCGTGAACTTCTACACCGCCATTGTGGGTTTTATAGGGCTGGTGGCGTTCGTGTTCCAGCTGTGTTTCCGCTCACAGCCGAAGAAGGTGGTGGAGAGCCCCGCCGTGTGGCAAGTAAATGGGATTCTACAACGAGACGTTGATGGTCTGCGAGACGCAAACCATCAATGGTTCGAGAATGCGTTGAAGCTCGAGGCGGAGATCCGCCTCCTCAAGCAAGAAAACGAAAAAATCCGCAAGCAGGCAAAGGAGGTCTGTCTTCTGGCGGGCATCGTAACGGGGCTGTGTATCATCTACGTCTGCCTCTAAGTCCAGTAGGAGTAGTAGGCATCCGGTTCACATTCGAACTCGCACTCGTCATCCCAGCGAAGGCTATCATCACACCAATGATCGGTCATGATCTGACCGAGCTCGCGCTCCCTTGGAAACTCCGTATTGGACCAGTGAAACACCTGTTGCCCATTACGACGCGTCACCGCACCACCCGGATGAAAGATGTAGCAAAGACGGGTCAGTGAATGTGGGCCATGCTTAATGGCCGTGGCGAGAGTGGGCTTCGCGGGATAATAGCACCAGTCGCCGTTCGTGGAAACCTCGTAGATATCGCCGCTCAAATACCATTCAAAGCTCACTCCATCCAGACGATATACCTTGATGTTGTAGCCCGCGGCGAACATTTTTTCAGCAGCGGCGGGCATGATGGGTGTTGGGCGATAGGTGATAACCTTCGTATCGATCGCCTTCAAGTAGAGATGAGCAGTCTGATAATAGGAAGTCATCCGTGATATTGTATGATTCATGGCCGCCCCTAATCAATTTTTAACTCGATATACCTTCAACGATTTTTCTATAGATGGCGAGACCAGCTTCCGAACACGGAAACGTGTAGCGAGAAACAGCAAATGCGTAGATAGTTATAAGACCTCCATCGTATTTCGTGTGATTATACGTCACACTCTTTATAGCTTTGAAACTGAAAAACTGATGTGTTCTAGCGTCGGCCTGGATATTTTTCTCGACGACTTCGACGCCGGTCGGAAAAAATGTGAAATCGGCAGAAGGACAGCAGTCCATTTAATCAGTCCGGAGCGTTTAAACGCGGAAGAGGCTCAGCCCGTATGCGTAGGGTCGATCTGGCATGCGCTGATCGAGGCTGTTGCCAATGATTCCGACTATCCGCTCAGGAAGTTCCGTGTCCAGGCTTTTGAGAATCTGTTGCTTAAGCTTGATGATCTCGAGCGGTTCCTTGCCGTAGCAAACAGCACGGAAATCATCCGCCTTCAGCGTGAACCGGGGCTTGCTATGTAGGGTGCTGTCGATCTTCTCCGTGAGAAACCCGCTGAAGGCGTCAAAGTAGGGGACGAGGGCTGCCACCTGAAGGGTCAGGGGCGACGTAAGGACGTAGGTTGACAGATGGGCCCAGTGTTCTTCCAAGGTCTTGCGTTTCATGGGCCACGCTGGATTCCGTTGTTTCTGCCATATGATGAATGTCTCATGTGCTTTACGGATATGGTCGTAGAAGCTGTACTTGAAGTCGCCCGATGACCAGACTTCACCCGGTGAAAGGCCATCTTGCCTGGCGAGATTCAGGATGAATGAGTGCCACAGACGTTTCTGGGCGAGTTCATCAGGAAGAACAGGCGCAAAGATCTCGAGAAAGTTCAACTTTTCTTCATCGGGCATGCGGAGTGTGTTGATGCCTTCGATGTTGTGCGCCATGCCATCCTGAGCGAGTAGCCTCTGGTAGTAGTCCATTTTGAGCGTGGGGGTGTTACCGAAGTAATCTGCGTCAATCTGACGGAAAGCGCCTCCGAATCCCCATAGGAACTCCTCCATCTGCGTGCGGTCGTTGGCGTCAATAATGCAGATGGTCTGAGATCCAGAGAGATCTGCGATGTTCCTTTCGAGATAACTGTAGCCCCCACAGAGATAGACGTCGTATGCGTCGAGGCGCTTGACGTCAGAAACCTCGTCGTGTAGGCCGTCTCCCGCCCACAGCATAAGGCGAAGATTCCTCCTATTCGGGGGAAGATGTTCAGGGCGCACCGTAAAAGCCTTGTAGTTGAGGACGTGCGGCATTCGTGGTAGCTTCGGTTAGTCCCCGTCCGTGGATTCAATTTTTGGCACTTACCCCTATGCGTTTCAATAATACAGAAATATCTTCTCAACGGTCAATAAAGGATGGTAAGCGTTAATTTTACAACTGATCTAAGTATATTTGTTCAGATATTAACTGGAATCGTAAGTATACAGGGTATTTTTGTAAAACTACCGGATGAACATACCATATTAAATGAAGTTCTAGCTGCGGAAACCCTTGTTCAACTAATCGAACTGTTTTTTTACGGTTATTTTTTGAAATCAATGGCTGTCGCTTCCCTGCCTCAAATGGCCAGTATTCGCTATTTCGATTGGGTTATCACTACGCCTACGATGTTATTGACTACAATTGTTTACTTCAAATACGAAGAATATATGGAAAAGAACAAGGGCAAAATCTTACATTTCGTCGATTTCTTAAAAGAGAATACGCAAAACATAATAACGATTGTCGTATGTAACTTTTTAATGTTGTTGTTTGGTTATTTAGGGGAGACAGGTGCTATTGATATGATGAGCTCAATCATATTAGGTTTTATATTTTTTGCCTATACATTTTACATAATTTATACGAAATACGCTGTTAAATCTCAACAAGCCATGAAATTGTTTAACTTCATTTTTTCTATATGGACAATGTATGGCATCGCAGCTATATTAGGCCCCTACCAGAAAAACATAATGTTCAATATATTAGATATTTTCGCAAAGAACTTCTTCGGATTATATCTCTACTACAAGATTATTATGATCAGTCAATCATCTACCGCGGTCTAAAACACTATACAGATACTATTCAGGGATACCTATGGCATCGGATGCGGGAATAGTAAATATGGCAGTGGAAGCCTTCCACACACGAGATATTCATGGAGGCCTCGGGCAGCGTGATAGATTTTACGAAATGATGTGGGAAATGGCAGAGGAATATCCTGGGATTGAACTTGGACTCTTAGAGCTTGTTCCGCGTTATGGTAGTTGGCTGGACATGTTTGCCATGGCCGCAAAATATCCGGATTTGAAGCCCACCATATTCAAGCTTGTATATAATCAGATTATCGCCGATGAACAGAACCTAGTAGAAAATCGCCCTATATCCCTTTTGGGAAAATGGGCCCCACGGGAGGGAAAGGCGCACGGGCAACTCGCAATAGAATTTGCCCGATTTCTTGTTCATGTAGAGAATCCACAACTACAACACTCCCAGGTGATGTCTATATATCGTAGGCGAATCTCAAGGCTGAATGCGGCTCTAAAGACGGTTGAGGTTCTGGAATGTGCCAATCGATGGGACGAGATTGACCCCTCCAGAGTTCCACAGAATGCCTTCCAGAAAAAGAAGAATGCATATCTCAATCAGCTAAGCTCAGGTCAGCCTCGTAAACCGGATAGTGTGAAGCGCGAGCAGTGTCGTCTACGATTTCAGTCGTATCTGTCTTCTCAGAACTCTGACACGGCACATATGAGTAACTACGGGCCTGTGCGGGACAGCGTTATAAGGTGGATTCATGGCGGATGGAGAGGGATTTGAAAGGTCTAAAGATACGCTGCGCAGATATAGTAGGATGTTTTCGCTTATTAAAAGTCTCCTTGTATCGACGTTAAATCGCCTCTTTGGAACTACGAATACGGTCGTAGGATTTGTTCCGGCTGTTCATGCTACTCCTCCTCCACCACTAAAGAGCGAGGAGCCGCGATACAATCTTCGGCAGCGGAAGGCGGTAAACTATGCGGAACCAGAGGACGAACCTGCGGATGAGCTCGCGGAGAAGTAATCTTAGCCCCGGATTGTAAGAAGCTTGTATAAGTTTCTCACAGCGTCAATCAAGGTCAACCCCTAAGTCTGCCTACAGCAACCCTATCGCGCCGGCAGGCTGATAACCCCACCCCCACTCAGTTAATTTACCGTGTCGGCTCTATTCGCCCAAGATCATGACGTCCGTATGGGCGTTGTTCGGAAGGCGAGCTACGAAAAGATCCCACACATGTGGTATGTAAACCGCGTTTTGTATGGTTTGTTGATAACACTCCATATAAAAGGATGCCGTGTGCGTGTCAGCTACCTCCAGAAATTTATCCGGATGCGAGTGAATGGGGGCCAATCCTTTGGAGTATTCTACATGGCCTAGCCGAGCGCACAGGCTCAGCTTCATTCGCGCAGTTTCAGGGTGATGAGAGGCGCGCACTGATTCGTGTTATGAAGTCTCTCGTAAAAGTGATTCCCTGCCCCTCTTGTAAAGAGCATTACGAAGTGTATTTGAAGGAGCACCCCGTGGATAAAGCGATTCTGGAAAGACCCTATGGAGATTTGAAGGCCTACGTGAAGACATGGTTTTGGGAGCTACATAACTGGGTGAATGAATCATTGGATCGTCCTCTATTTCCGTATGATGATCTCACTCCGACATATAAATCTGTAAATCTGCGTGCTCAGATGAAAATCCTCGACGCTCCAATGCGTAAAGCCATTCGTATCCGTGCCGGCCAGTTCCTCGGATATACGGAGTTTATAAATCAGATGACCATGTTATTTTCTGTCTACGGCCTATAGTAGAATGGCGAAGAAGCGTATATCTCGCTTGGCTAAAAGGAGGCGTCAGAAGCGCCATAAGAATAATACGCGAAAGCGTTATATACAGCGTGGTGGTAATGCACCTCTTGTAGGGTTATTAGATAATGCGGATGCTGTAACACTTGCCACTCCGCAACCTATAGAGTTTCACGTGAAGTTCAGCCCCAATAGTTCGCACAGTGCGAATGAGTTCGGCAGCACGCTGACGATAGAGCAGGCACAGCCGGAACCGCATACATATTGGACGCCGCCGCCTGCGAATACATTGTATACATTGGTCTGCTGGGATCCCGACGCAAAAGAGCGATCATGGCTCCATTGGCTTGTTACGAACTGTAAAAAGGACGCCCCTAAATCAGGCGACATCATTGTCGACTGGTTTCCCCCGTCGCCCCCGAAAGATTCCGGGCTTCATAGATACATATTCGGACTTTTTAAGCAAGCCGGTCCTATTACGGTCGAGATGAAAAGCAGTGGGGGGTTCAATATGGCCAACTTCGCCACGAAGCATCAGCTGACGCCACTTGCGTATAAAGGAGTACGTGTGAATGCTTAATAGGCTGCGTGATGACTACACAACAAACTCTACGAGACATTCTCGCGGAGTTTGTAGGGAATCCACCCGGGTCGGTGGGAGTTGCTGTGATACATTTACGACGGGCGAAGGAGCGTGAGACGACGATACGAGCCCTGGAGGCTGCGCTCGAACATCCTATAGAGAGATTCGAGGCCGTTGATGGAATGGACGCAATAGAGGGTGGGCATCCAGTTGTGTGTGCAACGGAGCCGGGTAAGATGCGCTCGGCGGGCGAGATAGGCTGCCTTTTGAGTCACGTGGAGCTTATGCGACAGGCGCTAGCTGCCGGTAAAACACATATGTTGGTCTTTGAGGATGATTGTAGGGTGGGACCGGAGTTTTCTTTGGCTGCTCTGGGATCTTATTTGCGGCGGGCGGCAGAGTTGGCTGAGCAGTTTTCTGTGGAGGGTGCCAAGGAGTTTATTTTGCTGGGGACATGTGGGTGTTATACGTGGAAGTTCTTAACTGCCGGTGTGAAAGCTACGGACAAATTCAACGGCTCGCATTCTTATCTTATCGGGAAGGACATGATGGAGAAGTTCGTGGGTTCATACGAGCATTTGCTGAGGAGTGGTGTGGTAGTTCCAGCGGATGGCTTGCTCGGGCTTCTTTTGAGAAGCCAGAAACGCTGGGTGTTGTGCCCTGAGAATGAGGTGGGCCTATTTATTCAGGACCGCGAGAAGCCATCGTATATTCTGGGGGATGGAGAACTTCTGCGCATGGAATAGGATGGGAGAGATCCCGCGGATAACACATCAAATATGGCTACAGGGCTGGGACGAGCTTCCAGAAAAGTTCCACGAGAATGTGCGACTTCTCCGTTCCAAGAATCCGGAGTATACGCATATGACATGGGACGAAACATCTTTGCGGGCAGAGTGCGCCAAGATTGGCCCAGAAGTTGCTGCCAAGTTTGATTCGTTCCCTCATCTCGTGCAGAAGGTGGATTTGGGTCGGTATGTTGTCCTGTATAACTACGGGGGTGTGAGCGTCGATACGGATATGAAGAGCTTGAAGGCAATCAATTCAACTCCGCATTTGGACTCTGCAGATTGTATGATAAGCGGAGGGGCGTTTCCCCTCAGTGTAATAGGGCATACGAATAATGCGCTCATCATCGTGAAGCCCAAGAACGAGTTTATTTTGGATATCATAACGAGTGTGGTAGAAACGGAAGCTGATCCGGCGGCATATTCTACCAAAGAGCTCTACATATATGCGACTACTGGCCCACGATTTATGCAAAAAATGTTTGAGAAACACCGAGAAAAAATAGTGTTTTTAGATAACAAGTTTTACGAGCCGTGCTTTTCTGCGGATCCCATATGTCGAACTACAGATGATACGATTATGGATCATCAGCATGAGATGTCATGGATTCACCCGGAGTTCAAATGGACGTTCAAATATTTGTTCGGGTTCTTATACGCCGTCCTTATAATGATTCCTCTTGTAATGATCTATTACGCCTATATTACTTTACGACCCAAATCAAGGCTTCGTGGTTTTCGGTGACAGGTTCCTGACCGTTCCCAGCCGCGTTTCCAATCTGCGCCATGATGTTCCTCTTATAGGGGATCTTCTTGACGATGACGCCCCGGGTATAAATAGCGCGCAGTTCGGCTACGAGACTTTCAAGAGGAACAAGGCTCTCATCGTTATAGCTGATGACGACGAAGCGGGTGGGAAGGCGGGCTACAAGAATCATGAATGATTGAAGAGCGGTTTTCTTGGAGTTCCAGGACGAGCTCATGGATTCATCGAACACTTCCGCTCCGCTCACACGATCAATACGGCGATTCGTCTTGAGTCCTACGGCGGGTTTATCCCAGCGAGTAATACTATCCCAGATATGGTAATAGGTGGCATAGGAATGGGAGGAATAGGGTGGGTCCACGTAGGCAACCGTGGCAGCTTCATATTCGTTTGTGAGTGCGTTTCCGATGATATGTGAACCGCCGGGCCCCTCGGGAAAAGGAAGATCATGAAGATCCAGCGGATTAGATGCGCGAGCCGCCCAGGTTTTCAAATAGGCTTGTTGTACTCCTACTGAGCTATCAACCTTGTCCAGGGCAAAGATGAGGCAGGCTACGAGGATCATCGACTCGTGGTGGGTGATTTCCCCAGCTGCCTCCCAGGCCGCGATGGTATTTCGGATGGCATCGGCCTTCTTGCCATTCACGGGCTTCCACATCTTTACAATACCCCCTTCGGCGCTAACTACATCGCAGTAGTTCTCTGTAATCCAGTCGGCTGCGGGAGGAACAGCTCGGAGCCTTTCGATGAGCTGTGGAATCCTGGAACCAGATGCGGCTGTGCGAATCAAGAATGCGTGTGCGTAGGCTTCGGAGGCCCAGGAAAGATCGGAGGAGCTTGTCTTCCAGCCTGCGGCGCGAAAGGCTTGTGCGACGCGGGTAGTTCCCGTGAAGACATCCAGAAGAGTCTTTTCGGCGGCGGTAGGGAGGTGTTCTTGAATGAAGTTCTGGATCTCTCCGATGAGTGCGCCTTTGCTGCCTATGTATTTTACTCCGTATGTTGTCATTGCTACTAAAAAGATAGGCGGGATTGTTGTCAAATTTAGGCAGCTGCCTTCAACGGAGGAAGAATACCTTTCTCAAGCCATTGAATAAGAGGCTCTAATGCGTGTTCCTTCCGCCACATAAACATATGATCCGGCGCGAATCCGTAAGTTGTCTCCAACTCAACTCTGTAATCAAGGCGCTCGACCATCTCCCCTGTAAAGACATAACCGAAGGGCTGATAGGTGACTCCGAGCTTTTTTTGGACGTGTGCGATAATAGAGGGGGTGGCATATTTTGCTGCACGTTCTTGTGCGTTGCCGGCCCCGCCCTGGTTCTTCACTTCTAGAAAGATCTTTCGCCCCGTGCGCAGGTTTTCAATCTTACAGTCTATTTCACAGCCACCACCGGTTGCGAGCTCTTTTTTGAGGCTGCGAAACTGTTTGAGTTCGGGACAGAACCAGACATCATCCTTTGTAGGGTGTTCAGGTTTGGCATATCGTTCGGGATTTCGTTCGAAAGTATACTCATAATAAATCTGTCGAAGCTCTTGTGGTTTGCGGAGAACAATCCATTCACCAGGATATGTTTTGTCAAGATACGCGCGGATTGCTTCCGCAATGTCTTTTTCTGCGAGGCTACCGCCTTGATTTGCCTCAAGTTGCCAGTTTGCGCGTTTTGAAAGGTAGTGTTGTTCGGTCATTTTATATACTCGACTAAATACCTGCTATTCAATTTTTACTCGGAGCCCCGAATAGGATGGGTAGACGTAGATCCAGAAAACTGCGTTGGGGAGTTAGAAAAACGCGGCGGGCAAAGCATTTCAAACAACTGGGTGGCGCTAAAAAAGAGTCGAAGCTTTTTAAGGATGCGTATGCGCTTACGGTGCGTTCTATTATGCCAAGGCGTTTCGAGAAGCTCTCGGGTTTGGCAGCGGCTGCGGGTGTCCCTTTACAGGCGTGGGATGGTCCACTGTTGAAAAAAGAAGATATTGATACGCTACCTCCTTTGGGTATAGGAACCACGAACTTTAAAGACCGTACGGGTGCTGTGTTCAATCTGGGCGTTATAGGCGCATTCTTGGGGCATAGGACACTCTTGGAGCATATTCACAAGACAGGCTCTGGGAAGCCCGGAACATTTATTTGTGAAGATGATATCAACATTCCTGTTGATTTTTACGAGAAGCTGGCACCTTTGGAGGAGGAGATAGAAAAGCACGCGCCAGATTGGGATATTCTCTTTCTGGATAAACACCCCGCCACGATACATGGAGATAAGGTTTCTCCCCGTCTTATTAAGTTGAAAACAGATATGACCGGATATAAGAACTGGGGTATATGGTCTTATATCGTGAAGAATCCGAGCGTAGGTCCGAAAATTTTACCAACAATGAAACATATGTTGGACGTTCCGGATATTCAGTTGGCAAAGTATGCCGATGATATAAACATGTATTTGATAACACCCAGTATTGTAGAGGGCGATCCGGAAACAGCATTAGTTTCTGCTGTGACAAAGAAGGATTTCTCGCAAATATAAATACCACACATAAATAGCATGAAAGGTTATACACGGCGTAGAAATAGGCGCGTGAAAGGGACAAATAAAAGAAAACGTCAGAAAGGCGGTAATGCCCAACAGGCTTCTGCCGCGGCAGCTCCTTTTCCATTAACGATGACAGTTCCAGGATCAAAGATAAAGGTTTTCACAAATGCCGATAAGTCACAGCCAACTATGGAAGCCATGATAGCTGCGCTCACACGTCATAAATATAGCTATGAGGTTCTTGGATACGGGAAAGAATGGCACGGGTTTCACACGAGAATGGCTAACTATTTAGATGGTATCGAGCGCTATATGAAAGAGTCAGGGCCGGATGCCATAGCTATTTTTGTCGACGGGTTCGATGCTATTTGTATAAAAGATTGCGAGCCTATGTATAAGGCCTATAAGGCGAAACCGCGGCCCATGCCAGTCGTTTTTGGAGCAGAAGTCTGCTGTTTAGATAACTGTGATAAGAATACATTGGACTGGTATGATAAGTATAAGTTGAAGGGGGGGAAGGAGGCGATAAAATCAAAGTTGGAAGAGTTATTTCCACCGAATAAGGAGTTTCTTATATCTCCAGAATCCGTATTTCCTAATGCCGGATTTTTTATGGGGACTGCGAAGGGTCTTGTAGATCTGATGAAGGGCATGATAGCTTCTGGAATCTTTGATGACCAACTGGCAGCGGGCGCATATATTGTGAAGAACCTTGACAAAGTCGATATAGACATTGAGGAGAAGTTGGTTCGTAATAAAGTAAAAAATCGTGAAAAGCTTCCAGATGAGGGGACGCCAGAGGGTCCCGGGTTTTTACATTATCCAGGAATGAGGAGTGACGAGCAGAAAAAGGAGCTTCTTAAAAAATATAAAGAGTTTCCCTGAAAAATTGAAACAGGCCACCCGCATTTCCTGCCTTACACCCGATGAACATATTCTATCTTTCTCACAAACCATCGCGCTGTGCGCGTTGGCATTGTGACAAGCATGTTGTGAAAATGATTCTGGAGACGGCGCAGCTTCTGTATACGGCGCACTGGTGGCTCGGTGTCCCGGACTTCTCGACTGCGCCGTTTCGGAAGGGCATGTCGCAGCGTGGGTATCAGTCTATTAAGAACAAGAATCACCCGTGCGCGATTTGGGCGCGTGAGAGCCTAGATCATTATATGTGGTTGTGCATGTTTGGCGCCTATCTCTGCCAGGAGTATCAGCACCGCTTCGGCGAAAAAAAGGAGCACAGCTGCCAGCAGCACATTTACTGGTTGACGGTTCACCCTCCGAGCTCCTTGAAGTCGGCAGGATGGCGCCAACCACCTCAGGCAATGCCTCCCGAGTTCCAGCGCTCTGATTCCATCGCGGCCTATCGAGCCTATTATATCGGGGGCAAAGCGAAGCTGCTACAGTATTCCAAGAGAAGTAGCCCTCATTGGCTCAGACAATGACTGTGCGAATGATAGCAAGGCAATAGGCCGATAGGGAGAGCCCGATGACAACCTGGACTTCCAATGGGCTAAGAGGTGCGCCAACTGCGCTGCGTATGAGCGCCACAAGACTGATTAAGCCGAGGATGGCAAAGGCGTATTTACCAGGATTGTTGGAGCGAGAACGCGATAGCGCTTCTTTTGCTTTTTTTGCCACACGTGGGGCTTCCTCGTCGCTTTCAGAAATGGCATCCTCAATATTATCAGGTGGAGGTGTTTTGATGCGCAGGCCTTGGTCAGGGAACACCATTTCGATAGTTGATCATGATACTAACCTATCGAGCAATTTTATTCGGCGGTCGAAAACATTTTTTCATGTATCTTCTCGTCGATGTTAAGTTTATCGATTGGAACGGTAGATCTAGGACCAGTTTTGCTAACCTGTAGGGCCTTTTCCAAGGAAATATCTTCGTCGCGCGCTTTAAAGTAGGGGATCAACATTGTATTGTGTTTTGGATCTCTGAATTCTGTCATGCCATCTTTGTTATATTTAATGTGATCATCCCATTTTCCAGATAGTTCTTTTGCCAGCTTTTCGTAACGCGTTGTATATTGACGATTGAGCTGGAGTCCGTGGAAAAGATGGAGTGCACGCACTTCAATGAATCCGACCTTGGGAGCAACTCGTAAGAAGTTCTTATGATATTCGGGCCAGTGTTGAACGCTTAAACGAGCAGTTTTCCAAGTTTCTGGTATTGTGTCTCTGAAAAAGTTGTATGTGAATAGCATATCTCCGCCCCCTACGATGGCATTCGGGTAAAAACCACCCAGATCGCGAAATGTTTTACGACGGATCGCCCATGCGAAACCTGGATGATACTCGTGTAGTTTTGTTTCGGTAACTTTAAGTTTTTTAGCAAACGCGTATGCGTAGCCATATTTCCAGCTACGAATGATTTTATTATCTGGCATTAACCAGCAAGCTCTGCTATACGGTTGTATGACGTCGTACTGATTTAGAGCGTTGGATATTTGGTCTAGCCAATCGGGCGCATCGAACATAACGTCGCCATCGAGCATAACAAGTTTAGTATATTGTTCAGGGACAAGGGGTTCTAGTTTGTTCAGAAGCTGCTCTTTATAGAACATGTAGGACTCGGAATGTACAATAAGGTCCGCATCGGGAATTTCCGGAGATGCTTTATTAAATACGCACTCCGCTACAAACACAGGAATCTTCTTTTCTTTCAGGATATGGATGATGTAGAGAATATTTTTAAGAATCCTTTTAAACTTCACGGGGTTATAAAAAGAAAGAAGAACGGCCGTGTCTTTGCAGGCAGGTTCAATATAAATAGATGTCGAGCGTCCTTCGCCAAGTTCTGGAAACCGTTTGCGTGTCCCCCCCCCCTTTTGTATGCGGCGGCGCATGTTGTTCCTCGAGATAAAGGCCCCCCTTCTTGTTTTACGAGTATTAGCGGCCCTACGACCCATCCTACTAGAGCATGAGGTTTTTAGCCGGGTTTCGGCGGCTAAGCTCTGAAATCACATGATCTATTTGCCTACAGAGAGCCTTCAGTTTCATGTGGAGCCTTTTCATGGCCGAGGGATTTGTCGCATCGGTCATCAAGAGTTTATAATCTCGGTGAAGGTGAAATAGCCTGAGTTTGTGCTGCATTAGCTCGTCGTGGCTCATTTCGGCGATGGATAGTGTCATGTTCGGTTTGCTACTTCTGTGGAGCAGGTGTATTATCAATTTTACGAAGGCAAATTGTGTATTCGCTGATAGCCGTAGCACAGGTGAATATGGAATCTTCTTGAAGTAAACAGCTGTTCATTTGTTCGCGTAGCTTATCGATACTATCACAGTTATTTGGTGAAACTACAGGGCGTGATGGGAAGATGTGTTGGAAGAACTTTGAGAGGGGCCTCGTAGTGGCAGTCGACATTCTAATATGTATTATAGCTTCTTGTCTAAACCCCTTTTGAGTATGCAACAGAACCCCCAGTCTAGATATACTGTATATGTTCCCAGTTGATTGTCCTTTCCGTAATAGGATGTTTTACATAATACTGCTGGTTATGTTCTATTATCTTATTGACATGGATCATATCCACTAAATCTGGATGAACATACCAATCTTCAAAAGGGTTTACCCCTTGGTTATTTATGTCTTCAAATACACGAATATAGCCCCTTTTATTAAATATAGCTCGTGACCCTTCCCGAGTAAGTTCAGGGAGTTCATTATAAGAGGTTGCATCATATATATCGTGTTCAAATGTTACAGCAGCAAACTTATAGGTATCAAATACATTACGATCCAAGTTTTCTAACACTCGTAGCGTAGAAGTATTACTCACATGTAAATCTATCTGCAAGTAGTCAAATGATAAAGGCATACTGTTTCTCTCAAATAGGCCTTTATAATCAAGTGTTGTAGCGTCATCTATTACGTGAATGCTATTCGGGCGATGCTCCTTGTATAAAGGCAAAAATTCCGGTTCATACTCTACCATTATACCTTTCCAATCATAGTCTTTTTCTAAGAGATATGTGTTATTGATGTTTACCGGGTGATTAGAACCAATTTCTAAAAAATAGCCGTTCCTCTTTTGTTTAAGAATATTCGATACGAATTTATCTTGCTGTGCTTGCCCGAAATACATATACAGATGATTGATACTATTTATAGGTTACAAAGGCGCGGATCACCACGCTTTTCTTATATTTATCCATGATATTCTCAAAAGTAATTTCAATAGACTCTGTAGAGATGGGTGGTGGTTTGTTCGGAACGCCGTTATATCTAAACGTGAAATGCCTAGTTATCTCGGCCGCTGTTCTTATTGTGTATTGGCTCCCTCATCCGAAGCACTTGGCGCACCGTTTTGTCGCAGCATTCTTGCTTGCCACAGCTACCTACATTAGCTTGGCTTGGTATGATGTTCTCTATGAGTGTAATGATCATCTGAAACCGACGATCCTAGGCTGGTTATCTGCGCCATTTAAGCCCCCCGAGTATTCGGAGGAATATCAGAAGCTTCCTGTAAAATACCAGAAGATCGTTCGTTGGGTTGACATAGCTGTGTTGGGTGTAGTAGGCCTGGCCTTCGTTTATCCGTTTCTTCAGAAGTAGTCTCTGAGAATAGAGATGGGTAACTGTATATCGTGTATACTAGGGCGAAATGTGCCGGCCCCGGAAGCGAATAGGAGCATTATATCTGAAGATACCCCTATTCAGCAACTACGGATACGAACACCGGTGTATAGACCCTATGATCAAGAAGATCCGTATAATATAAACCATTAGAGATGAACAGCGTATTCATGGCATTTATATTTGATATGTGAATGAATAGAAATGAGTAGTTATTGGGATGCAAATGAGAAAGAAGATTTTGATATAGCCCGAACTGGTCAGATAACTATGCACACGAAGAGTGGAAAGGAAATACATAGGATATTACATGAAGACAATACTATCAAGAGAATTGTTGAAATAGGCACGTGGAACGGGCGTGGATCAACGATGTGTATTATACATGGAATACAGGGACAAAATGTAGAATCGTTTCACAGTATTGAATGCAACAGAGATAAGCATATCGCCGCGGTTGAGTTTTTAGAAGCACAGATCGATGATAATACGACCCTCATCTGGGGATCTATAATAGATACTAAGTATGTAGGATCTGAAGCGTATCGTGCTAACTTTCCAGAGTTGGCAAAATCAGAACGTTTGACGGGCTGGTTTGATATAGATCTGAAGAACTGCGAGGCCGCGCCGAACGTTTTAAAGGATATTCCGGAACAGATTGATTTTCTACTTCTGGACGGTGGAGAGTATACGACGTTGAGTGAGTTTGAGATCCTCCTACCAAGATGTGTTGGTTATATAGCCCTCGATGATACCTTTATGGATAAATCTAGAGAGGCTCGTAGGCGTTTAACAGAGAGCTTTGAATGGCATGAGGTTGTCAATCTTGACTGTCGTAATGGCTTCTCGATTTTTAAGAGGGTGCCATATTGATGCTGTATCTGAAATCACATTATTTTAGACCTAAACATAGCATATTATTACTTATATGTCAGAGATTTATGAAGAGTTAAAAGATGTGACGATACTTTGTGTGAAAGGTCACTATGAGCTATTAAAGGAGTATTTAACTAGTAATTTTCCTGGTAGGCCTATAATACTATGGACGTTAGGTGAGTTTAATGAAATAAGCCTTCAAGATAATATACATTATATCTCAGTTGTGATGCTGCCATATATTTCTGGAGAAGTAAAAAAGTTTATTCCAGGAACATGGAGGTATTCACTTATCATTTCAGAAAAATATTCTCTTGAAACATATGGTTCAAGAGAATATGCGAATAGACCAGTGCACTTAGATATGGCATCCTATGATATCCCCTATGATGTTCCAGTATTTCCTAAAGGATGTAAAGTTAGTTTTTTGAATACAGAGCATTTAACAGATAAGAACACTCTAGAATATATAAAAAGAAAGTTATCAGATAAGATTGATGTATATCATCATTCATTGGAAAATAAACGTATTATGGGTAGGGGGAAATATATACCATATATAATAACTGATATTGAGACAGCTAAGTTAAAGAGGTATTTAGCAGTGCCTAAGAAGTATGACGTATGTGTAGTGGGTAGTTATTCAGAAAGGCGCATACAAATAGTAAATAAATTACTTAGTAGAAAGATCACTGTCTTAATAATAGGAGCAATAACTAAATGTGGTGGTGAGATGTACGGAGACGAAAGGGACGCGCATATTGGAGAGGCACGTATTTTACTTAATATTCATTTGCGAAAATGTTGGACCGTATATGAATCTATCCGATGTGAAAGATGGAGAGCAGCTGGAATGCCAATAGTTAGCGAAAGGTGTGAAGGTTCTGATGCACCACCAGCTGTAATACAGTGTTCTTACAATGATATAGTTAGCACTGTAGCACGCGAACTGGCGAAGTTAAAATGAAATCACATTGGAGATAAATCTCCAATATTGAAAACTTGTTTTCAATGTGATTTCTACTGAAGTTTGCCAAAAATAAATTTATAAGCGGCGAAATTCTGTAAAAGGAGACAAGCTGAACTCCAAAAGGTGATATAATAATGTCATAGATCAGAAGAAAATTTACAAGAATATGCGGCTCTTTTTTATGACGGGCGCGCTTTTCTTGTTTTTTCTTTTTGATCTATGACATTATTATATAGGTTTTTTGAAACCGGCGATTTTGTTTCTTTTCGCCGCTTATAAATTTATTTTTGGCAAACTTCAGTAGAAATCACATT
>Ga0315905_10000028_pt1 | contig 140473 bp, 124 predicted proteins | sample LakEriMetagenome_5_FD_203522 | JGI IMG/M metagenome (GOLD analysis project Ga0315905, IMG submission 203522) | Freshwater fungal communities from buoy surface, Lake Erie, Ohio, United States - Buoy 4 MA121 | ecosystem: Environmental > Aquatic > Freshwater > Lake | place: USA: Lake Erie, Ohio...
ATAACATCCTGCTGCGATAAGTCCAACGTGCGCAAGCGATGAATACGCTAATAATTTTTTCAAATCTTTTTGTCTTAAAGCAACGAGCGAACCGTAGATTACTCCAGCTATGCTCAAACCCAATACTAGTGGCATATAGGTTTTTGCTGCTTCTGGAGCAATAGGTAATTGCCAACGCATAACACTGTATAACCCCATTTTTAACATGATCCCCGAAAGCAACATAGTCCCCACAGTAGGCGCTTTTTGATAAACTTCAGCTTGCCAGGTGTGGAAAGGAATTACTGGAATTTTGATTGCATATGCTAAAAAGAACGCGAAGAAAATCCATGTTTGTTCAACTGCGTTTAGTTTCAACTGGTACAAATCCGTCAACAAGAAACTTCCCGCTCTGTGATACAAATAGGCGAAGGCAACCAACATAAATAGCGAACCTCCTAACGTATAAATAAAGAATTTTAAAATCGCTTTTTTACGTGCTTCGATAGCATCATTCCCCCACAATAAAGCAATGAAGTAGATTGGAATCAAAGCCAATTCCCAGAAAATATAATACAATAATCCGTCTGCAGCAAAGAAGGTTCCCACCATAGCAAAAGCCATGAATAAAACCAATGCATAGAAATTTTTAGCACTTTTAAAGTTATTTGCAAAAGAAGATAAAATAATTAACGGAGTAAGCGCTGTGGTTAACAACACCATGGCTAGTGATAATCCGTCTACTTTTAAAGCAAAAAACGTTTTGGGTGCACTAATCCAAGGGTAGGTTACATTGAGCGAACTGAATTCTTGTACCGTTGTTAAAAGATAAACCGTCATGCCAAGGGCAGCAGTACTGAAAAGCAACGCCACTTTGGAAGCCAACTTATCTCCTGCAATTAAAGTAATTATGGCACCTACGAGAAGTAATAATAATAGTGTAGTAATATCCATCAGGTTAATTATTTTTTAGCTAAAAACAAATAGATGAAAATCGCGCTGAATCCAATTACAAAAGCAAAAAGATACAAACCGATACTTCCATTTTGAACACGGCTTCCTAAATTTCCTAAACCATTAGCTAAGGAACTTAATCCATAAACTAAACGCCCTAAAGCGGGTTCTAATGTTACGCGGAAGAAATTAGACAACCCATTAATTGGTTTCACGATTAAGGCCATGTAGACTTCATCGACATAGTATTTATGATACACCGTTTTGGCAAAACCATCCATATCTTGGTCTTCTTTGGGAGTATATCCACCTTTTAAGTATTTGCTATAGGCTAAACCGATACCAATTAAACCTCCCGCAACTGCAATAGCCATTAACATATATTCTGTTGTTCCTAAATGATGTTCCGTGTGATGCGCATTGCTAAATAAAGGCGCTAAATAATGGTTTAACCAACTTCCACCGATTGGCAAACTAATGCAACCGCCTATTAATGATAAAATAGCTAAAACAATTAAAGGCAACGTGATTAAAGTGGGACTCTCATGCAGATGATGTTTTTGTTCTTCTGTGCCACGGAAATCGCGGTAAAAGGTTAAATACATCAAGCGGAACATATAGAAAGCAGTCATAATTGAAGCTAATGAAGCAATAATCCACAACGGAATATTTGCATGGAAAGCCGTCATTAAAATTTCGTCTTTTGAAAAGAAACCTGAAAAAGGGGGGATACCTGAAATTGCTAGTGTAGCAATCATCATTGTGATGAATGTAATAGGCATAATTTTACGCAAACCACCCATTCTTCGCATATCTTGTTCGTGGTGCATCGCATGAATTACCGAACCGGATCCTAAGAACAAACAAGCTTTAAAAAAGGCGTGAGTGATTACATGGAATACCGCTACATTGTATGCGCCTAAGCCTAATGCCAAAAACATTAAACCCAATTGCGATACGGTTGAATAAGCCAAAACTTTTTTAATGTCGTTTTGTAGAAGTCCGATAGACGCAGCTATTAAAGCAGTTACCGCACCCACAACAGCAATGATGTTTTGTACAAATGGAGTTAAATCAAATATAAAATTCAATCGGGTAATCATAAAAATACCAGCGGTAACCATCGTAGCTGCGTGAATTAACGCAGATACCGGAGTTGGTCCTGCCATCGCATCGGGTAACCATGTATATAAAGGCAACTGTGCAGATTTTCCTGTTGCCCCAATAAATAAGCATAATGTGGCAATGGTTAATTTTGCACTATCAACATTACCTGCAGTGATTGCTGCTTTCAATTGATTGTAATCTAATGTGGCAAATAGCGAACCCAAGATAAAAATACCGATTAAGAAACCCAAATCCCCAATTCGATTCATTATAAATGCTTTCTTTGCGGCATCGTTATACTCTTGATTTTTATACCAGAATCCAATGAGTAGATAGGAGCAAAGTCCAACACCTTCCCAACCAATAAACATAACTAAGAGATTACTTCCTACAACCAAAGTAATCATGAAAAACACAAACAAATTGAGATAGGAGAAAAATTTGTGCATATTTTCATCTTCATGCATGTAGCTGATGGAATAGAGATGAATAAGTGAACCAATACCGGTTACAAACAACAACCATAATAAGGATAATTGGTCTAGTAGAATTCCAAAGTCCAATTTGAAATTTTGTACTGAAATCCAATCAAATAAAGAAACGTTGATTGGTTTTGAGGTATGGTTGATTTGTAAAAAGAAATAAACACAGATTACAAATGACAAAGCTACTGCAGTCGTTCCGATAGTACCTGCCAATGTTTTTCCTATTCGTTTACCAAAAAAAACATTTATTAAAAACCCAATAAACGGGGCAAGCAATAAAACTAATACTAAATTATTCTCCATTAGGGCTTATCCTTTTAAGTTCTTTAAATTGGCGATATCGATCGATCCGATATTTCGGAATATTGCAACAAGGATTGCTAGACCTACGGCAACCTCGGCGGCGGCTACTGCCATTGAGAAAAATACAAATACTTGTCCTTCAGCATCTTGATGATAGGTTGAAAAGGCAACAAATAATAAGTTAACAGCATTCAACATGATTTCAATCGACATGAATACAATAATGGCATTTCGACGATACAACACTCCAAAAACGCCAATACAAAATAAGATGACCGATAGGAAAATGTAATTTTCGATGCCAATATGATTTAATATATTTTCCATGATTAGTTTGCGTCTTTTTCTTTTTTAGATACTAATACAACTCCCAACATAGCTGCCAATAAAAGTATAGAAGCAAATTCGAAAGGAACCATATATTCATTTAATAACACTTTACCCAAAATCTTAATTGATTGGAAGTCTTCTCCAGTACTATCGTATTCACCTACAATTGGTTTTGTATCTGTAAATACATAGACTAAAACTCCACACAGCATAATAAATATTATTATAGCGGCATATCGAGTCATTCGAGGTTTATGCACTTCATCTTCTTTATTTAAATTCATTAACATGAGTGTGAAGAGAAAAAGCACCATGATGGCACCTGCATAAACAATTAATTGAACCAAAGCTAAAAATTGTGCATTGAATAATAAGTAATGGCCCATTATTGAAACCATACAAATTACTAAGTAAATAGCACTATGAATCGGGTTTTTGGTGTAAATTGTCAGAAACGCTGTAGCTAAAGTAACTGCCGACAGCACATAAAATAAAAGTAATACTGTTGACATAATTAATTCAATTTTTGAGTGTTTGCCATTGCCACTTCCAACGGCATTACTAATTGATCTTTACCATAAATAAAATCTTCACGGTCGTATAATGCGGGTACTAATTCTTTAGAAAGGGTTAAGTAAATCGCATCTTTTGGGCAAGCTTCTTCGCACAAACCACAAAATATACAACGCAACATGTTGATTTCATAGATCTCAGCATATTTTTCTTCACGATATAAATGCTCTTCTCCAGGTTTGCGTTCGGCTGCTTTCATCGTGATGGCTTCTGCCGGACAAGTTAAAGCACACAACCCACAAGCCGTACAATTCTCACGACCTTGTTCATCGCGTTTTAGAGTATGTTTTCCACGGTAAACGGGACTGAATTCGCGTACTTGCTCGGGATAGTGAATCGTAGCTTTTTTTCGGAAAAAGTGTTTAATTGTGATGAGTAAACCTTTGATGATTGCTACCAAATATAAGCGCTCCCAAAACGTCATTTCCTTATTAGAAACTTGCTTTTTCTTTCCAGAAAGCGATAGATTTTGAATAGATGTTGCCATGTTTTGTTTCTTATTTAAAAGCTAGAATACAAACTCCTGTAATCATAATATTAATAATTGAAAGTGGGATCAAAATTTTCCACCCCAAATTCATCAACTGGTCATAGCGAAAACGCGGAATTGTCCAACGCACCCACATATAGAAGAAAATGAAGCAACAGATTTTTACAAACAATGCGCCAACACCAATCAAGGTAGCTGCATTGGTTCCCCAATTTATTCCAACCCAGTCCATTCCCGGGTAATTATAACCTCCAAAGTATAACACCGATAAAAGGGTAGAAGAGATAAACATATTGGCATATTCTGCAAATAAATAGAATCCCATTTTCATCGATGAATATTCGGTATGGTATCCACCGATTAATTCACTTTCACATTCTGCTAAGTCAAATGGAGTACGGTTCGTTTCAGCAAATGCACAAATAAGGAAGATTAAGAAACCAACAGGTTGGTACCAAATATTCCAATTCATTCCGTGTTGTTGAACCGTAATATCATGTAAACTTAACGAACCACTCATCATCAATAAAGCAATGATCGAAAGTCCCATCGCTACTTCATAGGAAACCATTTGCGAAGCTGCACGAACTGCTCCCATAAGTGAGAATTTATTGTTGGAAGCCCATCCTCCAATCATAATACCATAAACACCAACGGAAACCACCCCAAAAACATATAGGATGGAAACATCAATATCGGTCGCTTGCAATTGAACATTACGCCCGAAGATTTCTAAAGTATCCCCCCATGGAATAACAGCACTCGTAATTAACGCAGTGGCCATCGCGATTCCGGGTCCAACAAAGAATAAAAATTTATTAGGAGTATTCGGTTCAAATTCTTCTTTAGCAAATAATTTCAAACCATCGGCAAGCGGTTGTAATAATCCACCCCAACCTGCACGATTGGGTCCAACACGGTCTTGTAAAAAAGCCGCTACTTTACGTTCAGCCCAAGTGGAATACATGGCCATCAACATGGTAACCGCAAATACGACTACTATGAAAATACTTTTTTCAATAATTAACGCGCTGTCCATGTTATTTTTTTACTTGAGTTCCGTCAATTTTTTCATTATAATCAATGTCGGCCATACTAATTTTCTTACGGTCTTCTTCACGACCTAATAAAATGCCTTTTTCCGTATTGATGACAACTTTATCCATTTTACGGGTATAATTATTTACATTGATTACCGAATCTTTTTCGAATTTACGGGGACCTTCAATTGTCCAATCAGAAACTTCTTTTTTATCGTAACGGCAGGTGTTACAAATGAAATCTTCTACTTCATGGTATTCATCTTTCCGACCGGTTACCCGTTGTATTTCATTTCCAAACATCCAAACAGTAACCTTACCGCAACATCCTGGAGTAGTACACTCACGGTGCGCGTTAAAGGGTTTGTTAAACCAAACACGGGATTTGAATCGGAAGGTTTTATCGGTTAAAGCACCTACAGGGCAAACATCAATCATGTTTCCGGAAAACTCATTGTCGATTGCTGCGGATACCATGGTTGAAATTTGTGCATGATCACCACGATTTAATACACCATGAACACGATAATCGGTTAATTGTTCAGCCACTTGTACACAGCGTTGGCATAGAATACAACGGTTCATGTGTAACTGAATTTTATCTCCAATATTTTCGGGTTCGAAGGTGCGTTTCTCTTCAATAAAACGCGTTTGGGCTTTACCGTGTTCGAAACTTAAGTTTTGTAAATCACATTCGCCCGCTTGGTCACATACAGGACAATCCAATGGGTGATTGATTAATAAAAACTCGGTTACAGCCTTTCTTGCCTCGGTTACCCGTTCAGAAGATTTGCTATTTACCTCCATTCCATCCATGCAGCCGGTTACGCATGAAGCGACTAATTTGGGCATAGGCGTGGGGTTGGCGTCACTTCCTTTGGATACTTCCACCAAACAACACCGGCATTTCCCGCCGGAACCTTTTAGTTTTGAGTAGTAACACATGGCTGGAGGAACCACGTCGCCTCCAATCATTCGAGCTGCTTGAAGGATGGTGGTCCCAGCTTCTACCTCGATTTCGTGTCCGTCTATAGTTACTTTCATTTTATGTAAGTTGTCTATTGGAATACGATTAGTTCGTTTTCCATTTTATACAATACTAATTATACGTTTTGTGGAGCCACTAAATGGCGAACTTTTTCAAAGGGTTCGTGTGTAAAGTGGTCTCTGTTTTTAATCTTTTCGGGAAAGCGTACATGGTATTCAAACTCTTCTCTGAAATGTCGAATTGCCGCAGCTACCGGCCAAGAAGCAGCATCGCCTAAAGGGCAGATGGTATTTCCTTCAATTTTGGATTGGATACTCCATAGCAATTCAATATCTTCTTCACGGCCTTGACCATTTTCAATCCGCCATAATACTTTTTCTAACCAACCCGTTCCTTCGCGGCAAGGGGTGCATTGACCACAGCTTTCGTGATGATAGAATCGCGCAAAGTTCCAGGTGTTACGAACAATACAAGCACGATCATCGTAAACAATAAAACCTCCAGAACCTAGCATTGAACCAGAAGCGAACCCTCCATCAGACAAACTTTCATACGTCATTAATCGGTCATCACCATTGGCTGTTTTATAAATTAAATGAGCTGGTAAAATAGGTACCGAACTTCCACCAGGCACTAAAGCCTTTAAAGGACGGTCGGTTTCCATACCGCCACAATATTCGTCAGAATTGATGAACTCTTCTACAGAAATACCCAATTCGATTTCGTATACGCCAGGTTTTTTAATATTTCCTGAAGCCGAAATTAATTTGGTTCCTGTAGAACGTCCAATACCGATAGCCGCATAATCGGCACCTGAATTATTGATAATCCAAGGCACAGCGGCAATGGATTCTACATTATTTACTACGGTTGGATTGGCCCACAAACCACTAATCGCTGGGAAGGGTGGTTTCAAACGGGGATTTCCACGTTTACCCTCTAACGATTCGATCAAAGCGGTTTCTTCTCCACAGATATAGGCGCCAGCACCACAATGTACGTGCAAGTCTAAATCATATCCAGAACCTTGAATGTTTTTTCCTAACCAACCTGCGGCATACGCTTCTTTAATGGCACGCTCTAAGGTTTTATACACCCACATGTATTCTCCGCGGATATAGATATAGGATAAATTAGCTTCTAACGCGATACTCGAAGTAATCATTCCTTCTATTAATAGGTGTGGAATGTACTCCATTAAGTAACGATCTTTAAACGTTCCCGGTTCTGATTCGTCTGCATTGCAAACTAAATGACGCGGCTTACCTGATTTTTTATCGATAAAGCCCCATTTCATTCCTACAGGAAATCCAGCACCTCCACGTCCGCGCAACCCCGAAGTTTTAACTTCTTCAATGATCGCTTCAGGAGTCATTTTCAACGCTTTTTCTACAGAAGCATAGCCGCCTTCACGACGATATACTTCATAAGATTTAATTCCTGGAACATCGATTTTGTCCAATAATAGCTTTTTTCCCATGCTCTTATTTGTCGTAAAAAGTTATATTGCCGGCTTTACAGTCGTCAATTAGCTGATCGATTTTCTCTTTGGTCAAATGTTCGTGATAATAATCACCTAATTGAAGCATGGGGGCATATCCACAAGCTCCTAAACATTCAACACCGCGTACTTCAAAAAGTCCGTCGGCAGTAGGTTCTGCGATACCTACATTTAATTTTTGACAGGTGTAGTCCATTAAATCTTCTACACCGCGTTGACAGCAAGGTGAAGTTTGACAGAACTCCAACATATATTTTCCAATCGGTCGTTGGTTGAACATGGTATAAAATGTAACCACTTCATACACCTCGATCGGTTTAATTTCTAATATTTCGGCTACCTTATTTTGTAACTCAATACTCAGCCAGTTATCATGAGCATCTTGAACTTCGTGTAATACCGGTAGTAATGCCGATTTTTTCTTGTCAGCGGGATAATAGCTAATTAACTCGTTGATACGGGTCATTAACGCATCGGTAATGTTTATTTCTTGAGTGTAATGGTGTTTTTCCATAGTTATTAAGCGTCTAATTCGCCTGCAATTACATTTAAACTGGATAAAATCACAATCGCATCTGAAAGCATGGCACCTTTAATCATTTCTGGATAGGCTTGATAATAAATATAACAAGGTCTTCTAAACTTTAAACGGTAAGGTGTACGACTGCCATCTGCAATTAAATAAAAACCTAACTCCCCATTTCCGGCTTCTACTGCATGGTAAATTTCTTCGACAGGAACAGGAACTTCACCCATCACAATTTTAAAGTGATAGATTAAACTTTCCATGTTATGGTATACGTCTTCTTTGGGAGGTAAATAGTAATCGGGAACATCGGCATGATAGGGTCCTTCGGGAAGATTCGCTAAGGCTTGACGAATAATCGACAAACTTTCCCAAACTTCAGCATTACGCACACAGAACCGGTCATAGGTATCACCCGATTTTCCTACTGGAATATCAAATTCAAAATCTTCATACGAAGAATAAGGAGCAGCTTTACGCACATCGTAGTCTATACCTGCTGCGCGTAGGTTTGGTCCTGTAAAGCCGTATTGCATTGCGCGTTCGGCACTTATCGGTCCAACATTTACAGTACGATCAATGAATATTCGATTTCGTTCAAATAAGTTTTCAAACTCTTTCCAAGCTATAGGGAATTCGTCTAAAAACGCATTTAACTTTTGAAAAGCGGCTTCTGACCAGTCGCGTTCAAATCCACCGATACGTCCCATATTGGTAGTTAAACGCGCGCCACAAATTTCCTCGTAAATTTCATAGATTTTTTCACGGAATTGAAATACATACAAGAAACCAGTATAGGCTCCGGTATCTACCCCTAAAATGGAGTTGCAAATGATATGGTCTGCAATTCGAGCTAATTCCATTACAATTACACGCAGGTATTGGGCGCGTTTTGGAACATCAATAGAAAGGAGTTTTTCTACCGTCATCCACCAAGCCATATTATTTATCGGTGATGAACAATAATTCATTCGATCCGTCAAGACATTGATTTGGTAAAAAGCACGATTTTCTGCAATTTTTTCAAAAGCGCGATGGATATAACCTATAGTAGGTTCGGCATCCAAAATGCGCTCCCCATCCATTAATAAAATATTTTGGAAAATACCATGAGTAGCCGGGTGGGTTGGACCCAAGTTCAAAATTGAAAGTTCGCTTCCGTCTTCATTACGACGACTTTCAATGATTTTAGCATAACGATGCTCCGGAGGTAATAATAAATCGGACATTTAAGTGTATGCGTTATATTAACAATTAACTGAGGTTCTACCGAAGAATCGGTCGTCTTTATCGGTGCGACCCCCATCTTCCATTGGGAATTCTTTTCGCAAAGGAAAAGAGACCATTTCGTCCATATTTAAAATTCGTTTCAATTGGGGATGTCCCTTAAAATGAATTCCATAAAAGTCGTACGCTTCGCGTTCCATCCAATTGGCACACAAATACAAATCGGTCAATGTATCAATTTCGGGAGTGTCACTTAAATAAGCACGAACGCGAATACGGGTGTTTTCAATCCAATTGTGGAGTTGGTACACTACGGAAAATTGATGCTCAAGATCATTTTCTGGATAATGTACTCCAGCAAGATCGGTTAAAAAATGGAAATTCAATTCATCATCTTCTTTCAAAAACTGAATCACCGCATGAATTGTTGAAGCGTTGGCTTCGAATGAAAAAATATCGCGTTGCATTTCAAAATGGAAAACATTTTCGCCAAATTGTTGCGTTAGTTTTTCCTGAATGTGTACGGTTTCTAAAGCCATAATTACAGGTTATAAGAAGCTAATAATTCTTTATATTCGGGAGAATTTCTACGACGAACAGATTCGTTCTTTACCAATTCTTGCAATTGCATAACCCCTTGTACAATTTGTTCTGGTCGAGGAGGACAGCCGGGTACATATACATCGACTGGAATAACTTTGTCAATTCCTTGTAACACCGAATAGGTGTCAAATATACCCCCAGAAGTTGCACAGGCCCCTACAGCAATTACCCAACGGGGTTCACTCATTTGCTCGTAAACTTGGCGTAAAATAGGCGCCATTTTTTTGGAGATGGTACCCATTACTAACAACATATCGGCTTGTCGCGGCGAAAAACTTACCCGCTCAGAGCCAAATCGCGCTAAATCATAATGCGAAGCCATTGTGGCCATAAATTCAATACCACAACAGGAAGTAGCAAAGGGAAGTGGCCATAAGGAATTGGCGCGCGCTAATCCCACCACATCATTTAATTTGGTTGCGAAAAATCCTTCGCCTGTAACTCCATCCGGTGGAGCAACCATTTTTGTTTTAGTATCTTCCATAGCTGTTCAAAATTATTCCCATTCTAGGGCTTTCTTTTTAATGATGTAGAAGAATCCAACTAATAAAAGGGACATGAAAATCACCATCTTAACCATTCCTTCATAACCAAGCTCCTTGAAATTAACCGCCCAAGGATAAAGAAATATCACTTCTACGTCAAATAATACGAAAAGAATGGCAACTAAGAAATATTTTACAGAAAACGGAATGCGTGCATTACCAATGGATTCAATTCCGCATTCGAAGTTTTTGTCTTTATTTTTAGAATGCCTTTTAGGCCCTAAAAAATTGGAACCGATTATAGTCAATGCCACAAAGGCAACTGCTATTCCGACCTGAATTAAAATCGGTAAAAAGTCAGATTGTGTAGACTGCATACTTCTCCCTTTTAAAGGTTTTTAAAATAGGCACAAATATACACTGCAATATTGAAAACGCAAAAGCGTTAAAGCGATGTTTGCCTATAAAATGTTCTTTTTTGATTATTTAAATTAATTCTAAATAGCTGGACATAAATGCAAAAAAAACACCTAAAATATTTAGGTGTTTTCGTACGGTAATCTGAAATCTATTTATTTTTAGTTTTCAATAATTACTACATTGGTAGCCAATTTTCCTTTGCGTCCATCTTCTTCTTCATAAGATACATGGTCACCTTCTTTTAGGCTTTCTCCTTTTAAACCGCTTGCATGAACAAAAATGTCATTGCCGGTTTCATCATTTACAATAAATCCAAATCCCTTGGATTCATTAAAAAATTTCACTTTTCCTGTTTGCATTGTAATGGGTAATAAATATTTATTTCCGATAAAGATAAACGGAATAATTGAAACTGCAAACTTTTAATGTTAAAAAATTAAAAAATTTACAAAAAAGTAATTTTAGCTTTGAAAAGTGCGTATGATTTTTCGATTTATTCTTAAAAAATTAATAATAAAATAGCAGTTTTTTAAAAAAATAGTTAATGGTTCACCCCATGAATCATTTGCTTACGCCAAACGAATGTGAAGTTCGTTCAATTGAGCAGAATCGATTACCGAAGGCGCATCAATCATAACATCACGTCCAGAATTGTTTTTTGGAAATGCAATAAAATCCCGAATCGTTTCTTGTCCTCCTAAAATAGCAACTAACCGATCCAAACCAAAAGCTAAACCACCATGAGGAGGCGCGCCAAATTGAAAGGCGTTCATTAAGAAACCAAATTGAGATTCGGCTTGTTCTTTAGTAAAACCAAGCAATTCAAACATTCGGGCTTGTAGATCTTTATCGTGAATACGAATGGATCCTCCGCCAATTTCATTACCGTTCAAAACCATATCATAGGCATTTGCTCGAACCTTTCCAGGATGGGTAGTAATGAGCTCAAAATCTTCGGGTTTAGGTGAAGTAAACGGGTGGTGCATCGCATGATAACGGGCACTCTCTTCATCCCATTCTAACAATGGAAAATCGACTACCCAAAGCGGAGCAAATTCATCCGATTTACGCAGTCCTAAACGGGTTGCCATTTCCATTCGCAATGCAGACAATTGTGAACGGGTTTTATGGGCAGCTCCTGATAAAACTAAAATTAAATCACCGGGTTTAGCAGCTGTAATTTCAGCCCACTTTTTTAAATCTTCTTGGTCGTAAAATTTATCAACCGATGATTTTAACGAACCGTCGGCTTCATATTTTACATATACCATACCGAGCGCACCAATCTGGGGTCGTTTGACCCAATCAATTAACGCGTCGATTTCTTTACGGGAATAACTAGCGCAACCTGGAACGGCAATTCCTACAACCAATTCGGCCGCATTGAATACCCCGAAATCTTTGTGTTGAGCTACCGCATTCAATTCGCCAAATTTCATATCAAATCGAATGTCTGGTTTGTCATTGCCATACGTTTTCATCGCATAATCATAAGTCATTCGTGGAAATTCAGCAACCTCAACTCCGCGCAATGTTTTTAATAAATGACGCGTTAATCCTTCAAAAACCTGTAAAATATCTTCCTGTTCTACAAACGCCATTTCACAATCGATTTGGGTAAATTCAGGTTGACGATCGGCCCGCAAATCTTCATCGCGGAAACATTTTACAATTTGAAAATATTTATCCATACCCCCTACCATTAATAATTGTTTAAAAGTTTGTGGAGATTGGGGTAAGGCGTAAAATTGTCCTTGATTCATCCGGCTAGGCACCACAAAATCGCGCGCTCCCTCGGGTGTAGATTTGATTAAATAGGGCGTTTCCACTTCGCAAAAATCCAAATCGGATAAATACTTTCGGACTTCCATCGCTACTTTATGTCGAAACAGCAAAGCGTTTTTTACAGGGTTACGCCGAATATCCAAATAGCGGTATTTCATTCGTAAATCTTCTCCTCCGTCGGTTTCGTCTTCAATAGTAAACGGCGGTAATTGGGCCTCATTCAACACGGTTAATTCGGAAACTAAAATCTCGATCTCACCCGTGGCTAAATTTGGGTTTTTAGACTCGCGTTCGATTACCGTTCCTTTGACCTGCACCACAAATTCGCGACCGAGTGACTTGGCTATTTGAAAAACCGCTGCATCGGTGCGTTGTTCGTCAAAAATCAATTGCGTAATTCCGTAACGATCCCGTAAATCGGCCCAAATCATAAATCCTTTATCGCGTGTTTTTTGGACCCAACCGGCCAACGTTACGTTTTGTGCAATGTGTGCGGCATTCAATTTGCCACAATGATGACTTCTGTACATTTTAAAAAAGATTTTGTAAAACGAGTTCTAGGTTGCAAAAGTAACGAAAACCAAATAAAAATGCTTGTGAAAAAAGGGACTTTAGATGGAAATAATTTTAAAAATGGTTTTTATTTCAGCAATACAAAACTATGTTAAAATCGGAATTCTGATTTATATTTGATTATATTTGGTTTACTAATTTGATGTATATACTATGAAAAAATTAATGGCAATACTTGCCGTTACCTTCTCGTTCGTGAGTTGGGCACAAGAGCAAGTAAAATTTACTGTGAATATCCAAAATAAAAAAGCAGATGTAATTTCCATAAAAAACAATATGGGAAAGGATATTCAGCAAATCAAAGCAAATGATAAAGGAATTTTTGAAGCCACATTTGGAGTAGCTGAAGGGATGTACTATTTGTTTGATGGACAGGAATATGCGTCGATTTATCTAAAAAATGGTTATGATTTAACCGCAAAATTAGACGCGAATCAATTTGATGAAAGTTTAAGTTTTTCTGGAAAAGGAGCTTCAGAGAACAACTACTTAGCAGATAAAACGCGAACTGCAGCACAATTTGAAGAACGCTTCATGAAATTAACTTCAGATACTGAAGTCGATCAATTTTGTGAGAATGAAAAGAATAATGGCTACAAAAAATTAGAATCGGGTAATTATGATGCCAAGTTTGTTTCTTTGTCCAAATTAATGCTAGTTCAAGAATTAACACAACTTAAAAAGTATTTTAAAGAAACTAAGGAGAAGTCAAAAATGAACGGTTCTCCAGCACCAGGTTTTGAGTATGTCGATACAACTGGTAAGAAAGTAAAATTAGATGATTTTAAAGGGAAATACGTTTACATTGATATATGGGCAACTTGGTGTGGGCCTTGTCGTGCAGAGATTCCTTATTTGAAAAAAGCTGAAGAAAAATACCATGGAAAAAATTTAGCGTTTGTGAGTATTTCGATTGATGTTGATAAAGATTTTGAAAAATGGCAAAAGTTTGTTGCAGAAAAACAATTAGGAGGAACTCAACTATTTGCCGATAAAAATTGGGAATCCGATTTTATGAAACATTTTGGAGTAAATTCAATTCCTCGATTTTTACTTATTGATCCGCAAGGAAAAGTGGTTTATGCCGATGCGAAACGACCATCCGATCCCAAATTGGGAGAAATACTCGATGGTTTATTAAAATAAATTCAGCTACTAATGCTGTTGAAACCGCCCGTATTTTCTAGTGCTGGCGGTTTTTTTGGCAGTATAAAATTCGATTTTTATTCTCCAATGTTACCAAATTGTTAAGTAATTGTTTGGTTTGTGTAAAAAGTTTATTATATTTGTGTATCAATAATTTGTAAATCCTACTAAAATGAAAAGATACATCGTAATGGCGGCATTGTTAATCGGAGGATTAGCTTCTGCTCAGGAAAACAAACCGGTTTTGGAAGAAGTTAATGGTATGGTAAAAGCTACCTACTATTATGACAATGGTAAAATTCAACAAGAAGGGTTCTACAAAGCAGGAAAATTGGAAGGAAAATGGACATCGTATGATGAAAATGGCAATAAGTTAGCACTTGCCGAATATACCAACGGAGAAAAAACAGGGAAATGGTTTTTCTGGTCGGATAAAAATTTATCGGAAGTTGATTATTCGCAAGGAGTAGTAGCGGATGTTAAAGTGTGGAGCCGTGAAGCTTTGGCTGAAAAGAATTAAGCGTAAAAATCACTGTATAAAAAAAGGGACGTTTTAAAACGCCCCTTTTTTATTTATCCTTCTGTCTGAAGGCGCGCATTTTTGCGATCTCGTAAACGGTATTTGATTCGTTTTACCAAGAAAAACATAACCGGAACAATTACTAATGTTAAGATGGTCGCATAGGTTAATCCAAAAATAATGGTCCAAGCCAAGGGTCCCCAAAAGATAACATTATCTCCACCGATAAAGATATGTGGATTCAATTCGGTAATTAAGGAAAAGAAATCAAAATTTAGGCCAATAGCCAACGGAATTAAACCCAATACTGCCGTTAAAGCTGTTAATAATACCGGGCGCAAACGCGATTTCCCCGATTCGATAATTACTTCTTTTATCTCGTCTAATGTAAGGTCGTCATGACTTTCAACACCTTTGGCTTCTACTTTGCGGTCCATTAAAAGTACAAAGAAGTCCATCAATACAATTCCATTTTTCACGACAATACCTGCAAGGGAGATAATCCCCATCATCGTCATCAAGATAACAAAGTCCATATTAGCAATCACATAACCATAAAATACACCACTAAAACTAAGTAAAACAGTAAATAATATGACTAACGTTTTCGAAATGGAGTTGAATTGCAATACGATAATAATCGTGATACCCGCTATCGCAAGTAAGAAAGCAATATTTAAAAACGTTTGATTTTTACCCTGTTCTTCTTGAACTCCCGAAAATCCATAGGAAATCGTCTTTGGAAATTTATAGCTCTCCAATTGTTTGCCGATCTCTTTGGTAATTGCATCGCCATTGTATCCCGTTAACACATTGGAATAAATTGTCATCACCCGTTTGTGATTTTTTCGCTTAATCATGTTAAAGGTTTCCGTTTTCGTTGTATTTGAAACGGCCGAAATCGGAACCTGCATAATTTGACCATTATTCGGATTGCGAAAAGTCATCGATTGATTAAACAAAATGTTTTCGTTTTTACGTTGGTCTTCTTGCATACGCATTACAATATTGTAATCGTCGTCTCCTTCTTTATACGTTGAAATCTCTTGACCATATACCGAACGCCGTAAGGTATAGCCCACTTGTCCTGTTGAAATCCCGATACTTCCAGCGTTAGCACGGTCTACCATAACTTCTAGTTCTGGACTGTTTTTATTGATGTCCACTTGAAGTTTTTCAATTCCTTCAATGTTTTTAGCGTTGATGTAGGCAATTACTTTTTGTGCTTCAGCAAGCATCTCATTGTAATCTTCACCTTTCAATTCAAGACTAATGGGATATCCAGCCGGCGGCCCATTTGCATCTTTCTCAACCGTAACGGTTGCTCCAGGAATTCCTTTTACCGATTTACGAATTTCTTCTAACAAGTCGGCTGTATTGACCCCGCGTCTAAATTTGAATTCACGGAAGTTGACCGTAACTTTACCTTTATAAGGAGTTTCATTGGCCGATCCCGCATCGACATTCGGATTGCCCGCGCCAACCCCAACTTGAGACACAATCGATTCTGCTAAATAATTTTCATTGGCCGATTTGTCAACATACTTGTCTAAAATTGTGACAATTTGCTTTTCAACAAATCGAGTGGCTTTGTTGGTTTTATCGATGTCAGTCCCTTGTGGATATTCGATATAGGTAATCACTTGATTTGGAATATTATCCGGGAAGAATAAAACTTTTCTTGGAAACACACCCACCAATACAAAGGACAATATCAACATTCCTATGATGCCAAAAAATGCATACCACGCTTTTCTTCCGGTTAGAATTTTAGCCAAAAACACTTTGTATTTTTCTTCCATTCGAGGGAAAAATCCGTGCTGAAAATCTTGCGTCCATTGATAAATTTTAACGTGATAGGCCCACATCATTCCTAAAACTAAAATTGCAATGTGCCCCATTGATTTGAAGAAAACCCCTCCGGTACTGTAGCCGGCAATTAAAAAAATAAGGGCAGCTATTCCGATATAAAGGCTATTCCGGCGAATATTTTTTCTCGAAACGTTACGGTCTTCAATATCCATTGATCCTCCTGTCATGGCGGCATTGACTACCATGGCAACAAATAATGATGCGCCCAAGGTTACCGATAAGGTCATTGGAAAATAGATCATGAATTTACCCATTGTGCCCGGCCATAATGCAAAGGGCAAAAAGGCCATTAAAGTGGTAGCCGTTGATGAGATAACGGGCCATGCAATTTCACCTATACCGAGTTTTGATGCTTGAATTCGCGACATTCCTTTTTTCATGTTCGCAAATACGTTGTCTACCACTACAATACCATCGTCTACTAACATTCCAAGCCCCATTACCAATCCGAATAATACCATTGTATTCAACGTTTTCCCCATGGAAGCAAGCAAGGCAAAAGCAATGAACATCGAAAGCGGAATTGCAGCGCCTACAAATAACGAGTTACGCAAGCCCATCGTAAACATTAACACAATCATTACCAAAATAATTCCAAAAATGATATGGTTGGATAATTCGTCTACTTGGTGTTCTACTCGCGAAGATTGATCGCTGGTATATTCAATGGAAACGTTCTTAGGTAAATAGTTTTCCTGCACTTCTTTTACCTTTTCACGGGCTTGCTCAATAGCCGAAATCATGTTTTGTCCTGAACGTTTTTTTACATTCAGCATAACCACTTCTTTACCGCGTTCACGCGCAAAAGTTGTACGTTCTTTTTCTTTAAATCGAATGGTAGCGATGTCTTTTAAATACACCGAACCTCCGAATGATTTCACGATAATGTTGTTTAGCTCTGCAGGATCTTTCATTTCACCAATAATCCGAATATTGTTTCGGGACCCTTGCGAAATTAAATTACCTCCAGAAAGCGTCATGTTTTCATAACGAACTGCATTTTGAATATCATCAAAGCTCACTTGAGCAGCCGTCATTTTAAAAATGTCGATTGCAATTTCTACTTCTTTATTATCAACACCCAAGATGTCTACTTTTTTGACTTCGGGTACTTCTTCAATTGCGTCTTGCAGTTTTTCGCCAAATTTCTTCAACTGTTGGGTGGTGTAATCGCCTTTTAAGTTGATATTCAAAATGGGCACTTCTTCAGAAATGTTCAATTCAAACGCATTAGGTTCGACTTTACTCCCATTATCTAAATTGGGCCAATCGGTACTTGCTTTGGCATTATCAACTTTATCTTTAATTTTTTGTTTGGCCAATTCAATACCTATTTTATCATCAAATTCGACAATAATCATCCCATAATCTTGAAATGAACTCGAGGTAATTTTATTGACCCCACTGATGTTTTTGAACTCTTTCTCAAGGGGTTTGATGACCAATTTTTCTACATCTTCGGCAGAGTTACCCGGGAATACAGAGGAAACGTATACCTTATTTTCAATAATTTCGGGAAAGTCTTCACGCGGCATAGCGATATAGGAGTATATACCCGCTACCACAATAATAAACGTTAGTATATATACTGTTATCCGGTTATCTACAGCCCAGCTAGAGAGGCTAAATTCTTTGTTATGTTTGCTCATATTCTTTTTTATGCGGTTGTTTTATTCATTTAAAACTACATTCTCTCTTTTTGGCATTAACTAAATAGTGGCTTATTAGTTGATTTTAAAAGGTAAAAACCCTTTTAATGAGTTATATTTTTCTATTAAAAACTCAATTTCATCCCATCAGAAATCGAAGTAACTCCATCGGTTACAATTAGTTCATCGGCAGCGATACCACTTAAAATTTCGGTAACATTTTCTGATGATTGTCCAGTTTTTACAATCACTTTTTTGGCTTTCCCGGTCTTTCCATTTACCTCGGTAACTACATACACATAATTGTCGCCGTTAGCATCTTTCTGAATCACATTAGACGGAACGACAAGCGCATTTTTATTATCATAATCAATGATGCGTAATTTAGCAACTTGATTAGGGCGCAATAATCCTTGAGGATTGGGTACCGCTACTTCAATGCCAAAACTACGGTTGCTTGGGTTAATGAAATTCCCAACTTGGCGCACTTTACCCGTATAGGTTTTGCCTAACGAAGTAAGATAAACATCGACTTCGGTTCCAACTTTTAATTTGCCAACATACGTTTCTGGAACGCTCGTTGACACATACATATTACTTACATTTACAATTCGCATTAACCCTTGCATACTTGGCGCTACAACCTGTCCTTTTTCAACGAAAACTTCGTCGATAGTACCGGTAAAAGGAGCGCGAATAACAGTTTTTGCTAATTGTGCTTTTAATTGAGCAACTCCTTTTTGTGCGGTGATCATATTGGTTTGCGCCTGTAAGTATTGCATTTCCGATCCAATTTTTTTGTCCCACAAATTCTTTTGACGATCGAAATTGGTTTTGGCTAAGGCATATTGGTTTTCTAAACTTGCCAATTGCTGCCCCAAACCGGCATCGTCAATTCGACCTAAAACTTGCCCTTTGGTAACGCGTTGACCCGCTTTGGCATTTAATGCAATTAAAGTACCACTAAATTCGGGCTGAATTAAGATATTTTCTTTGGTATCCACATTGCCTTGTACTTCTAGGTAATGATTGAAAATCGTATCCTTTACTGCACGTACACTTACTAATGCTTCGTCAACTTTTACATTCATTTCGGTTAAGGCAGCGTCTATTTTGTTAATATCTGCCTGTAAAGCTGCTTTTCTTAGCTGTAACTCTTTTGCGTTTTTTGCAGCGATTAAAGCATCTATATTGCTCGATGCTTCTTCTTTTTTACCACAAGCAATGAGTAATGTAGTGGTTAAAATTAGGGTGATGTATTTTTTCATGGATATAAGGAGATTGATTAGTTTTTACTGAGTAATTTTTCCAATGCCGCACGTTTGGTGATAACCTCAACCATGGCTTGCAAATAGGATTGTTGTGCCGAATACAATTGACGCTGCGCATCGGTTAAGTCGAAACTAGAAGTAAGGCCTTCTTTAAATTTTATTTGATTTTTCGACTCGATACGTTCAGCCAACTTTAAATTGTTTTTTGAGCTGCCCAATTGTTCCAAACTAAATTCATAATCACTTTTCGTTTTTTCAAATTGAAGTTGCAACTTTTGTTCGGTTTCGGTTAAACGGGTTTTGGATTGATCTACAGCAATTTTAGCTTGTTGTGTTCGCGCACTACGGCCTAAACTACTAAAAATGGGCACCGTTAATCCAACCCCCAAATTGGAGAAATTAAACCATTGTTGGTCTGCATTAAACATTGTGAATTGGTTGCCGAAAGAGTTAGCACCAAAATTGACCTGTGCTCCCAAGGAGGGAAGTGCCTTACTCTTTTCTAGTTTTAACAATAACTCGGAACTCGTAAGGGTGTTTTTCCCAATTTGATAATCAATATTGTTTTTTAGATCAAATGCTTCCTTTAAAATAGACAAATCCATATTGGATTGGGTTAGGTAATCCAGTTTGTCTTTTAGGGTCAATTGATCCTCAAGTTTAATTCCTAAAACCAATTTTAATAGGTCTAATGCAATTCTTCTTTGCCGCTTTACATTTTCAAGGGAACTATTGATTGATGCAAGTGTGATTTGCAATTGTTCGACATTTTCTTCTTCCGTAAATCCGTTTTTATAGATTTCACGTGTATCGTTTAACGTTTTTTCTAGCGCCGCTTTATTGCGTTCAAAAATTAGAATGCTTTCATCGGCCAATAAAACATTTCCATAAGCGTTGGTTACAATTTCACGTAATTCTTGGTTGGTTTTTACTTTCGCATTTTCATAGATTTTTAAATACGTTTTAGCCGATTGTAAGCCAACCAAATAGGAGCCATCAAAAATCAATTGACTTAGGGTTAAAGCGGCATTCATATTGTGTTTGGTGCCAAAAGTTACTGGAATGAATTCTCCCGGTTGACCCCCAAAAAATTCAGCAGGAATCAATGATTTTTGTAGCCTAAAATTGTCTTGATAATTCACACCACCACTAATTTGGGGTAACCCGATGGTTGTGGTCTCCCATTTTTTCTTTTTGGCCGCTTCCACATCGCGATTGGCGTTAAGTGCCGAATAGTTGTGTTGAATTGCGTGTTCTAGGGCTTCTTTTAAAGAAAAAGCATACGATTGCGGTTGCACTTGAGCAATCAATGCCAGCGGAAACAAAAAGAGGAGTGCGAGATATTGGTTTCTCATACGTTTGATAATTAATTATAGATTGCGATTTGTTTTTCTAATTCCTGTATACCAGCCAATGTAGCAATGGCGCGGGTATGGTATTCTAAAGCTTTAGCTTCTAATTCATAAGCTTCTTTTTCCAACATGACATTGCCATTGATATCGAAGATTAAAGTGTAATAGAAGCGAACAGCAGCATCAATTTCAACATTGTCTCGATACAAACCTTCTGCGATTCCTTTTTCAATATTTTTTCGAAACAAGTGACGGCATTCTTCCATAGCATTACTAATCAATTGGTCATAAATCTCAGGGTAATGTTTTTTTAATTGATATGCGGGAGAATGGTCAAAAGTTTGAAACATTTCTTTAAACATTTTGCGCATTTCAAAATTTTCCTTGATAGCATTGTAGTTTTTAGAAACGATGACATTCATTAACGTGATTATTTTTTGATGAATCGATGTTGTCCCCTGTTCAATAAGATCTTCTTTGGTCGTAAAGTACTTGTAAATGGTTTTTTTGGAAATACACATCGAGCTAGCAATATCATCCATAGTCACACTTTTGAAGCCTAACTTCAAAAATAAATCGGTTGCTTTTTTGATGATTTGTTCTTTCATTTTGAATGGATCGTCCAAATTTTTTCGGCACAAAAGTAAGTTGGAAACTAGCAATACTAAAAAAGTTTCCGCGTTCTTAACAGAAATTTAACGATGGACTTTTTCATCATTTTATAAAGTGATTCGTTGGGGAATTCCTTAATTTTGTAGGAATTAATCAAAATCCACATGCAGTCGATAGCCTATTATCAAGATTTGATAACCGAATATTTTGAATCGCTTTCCCTAACTAAAGAACCAAAAAATCTTTACGAGCCTATTCGTTATATTTTAGCATTAGGAGGGAAGCGTATGCGGCCTGTACTAACGTTAATGGCTACTGAGGTGTTTGATGGGGATTGTAGAAAAGCATTAGCAGCAGCAACAGCTGTAGAGGTTTTTCATAATTTTTCTTTAGTCCATGACGATATAATGGATGCCGCTCCCTTGCGCAGAGGACATCAAACCGTTCATGAAAAATGGAATGTAAATACCGGAATATTATCGGGTGATGCCATGTTGATTTTAGCCTATCAGTATTTTGAAGAATATGAACCTGCAACGTTTCGTGAACTTGCCCAACTATTTAGCAAAACAGCGATCGAAGTCTGTGAAGGGCAGCAATACGATGTAGATTTTGAAACCCGCGATAATGTTACGTTGGACGAATATTTGAAAATGATTGAATACAAAACGGCAGTACTCGTTGGATCAGCCTTAAAAATGGGAGCTATCGTGGCGGGGGCTTCTGCCGAAAATGCGAATTTAATTTATGATTTTGGGTGTAATCTTGGCATCGCCTTCCAATTGCAAGACGATTATTTGGATGCATTTGGTGATCCTTTAACTTTTGGAAAGCAGGTTGGGGGTGATATTATTGAAAACAAAAAAACCTACTTGTATTTAAAAGCAATGGAATTTGCATCGGCATCCGATAAAGAACAACTTGCCCATTTGTTTTCTATTCAGCCGCTAGATAATACGGATAAAATCAATTCGGTTAAAGAGTTGTTTCGAACCACCGGTGCAGCAGCAGCTACTCAAGCAGCAATTAAAGCGTTTACATTTAAATCGTTTGAAACTTTGGAACAAATGGAAATCAGTGCAGAGAAAAAAATGATGTTGCGCAGTTTTGGCGAAAAATTAATGAACCGCAAGGTCTAGGTTATGTCGTTTCAAGCACCCGCTACCACCGATCAATTGTTGAAAGAGGCCGCATCCATTCAGTTGTATGGAAAGTTGCTCGAGCAAGTGAATAAGGACTTTAATTTTGCAAACGAATCGGTCGATTTTCACCCCAATACAACTCCAGAAGAATTAAAAATTCAATTGAACGAAAAGGTTTTTCGATTGATTCAGTATCATTATGCCGAACTTTTAAATTTACTTTACATCATCGATGTTCCTGAAGAAAATGTCAAGCAGTTGGACGGAACCGATACCGTAGAATTGGCCAAGCAGCTCTCGTATTTAATCCTCCGTCGTGAATGGATGAAAGTGTGGTTTCGAGCCCATTACTAAACTATTCGCGCGCGGCCGAAATTCAACCGCAAAGCAAGGGTATTTGCAAAGAATTTGTTAAAATGACAGTATCTTTCTTTTGTACCACGGCAAATCGATTTAGTGTACTACATAAATGTACCAAAATCGTTGAATGATTATCATAAATATTATACTTTTGCACTAATTTTTTGAATTACAAGTATACATACCTAAAAATATCATGGATAGGTTTTCCTTTTTAAATGCAGCGCATACCCAGTTTTTTGCTGATTTATATGAACAATATCTTGCTAGTCCAGACAGCGTAGAGCCCAGTTGGCGCGCGTTTTTTCAAGGTTTTGATTTTGCATTAGAACATTTCAGCGACCAAGTTAATGCGGGTGAGCAATTGGTAGTTTATGCCAATAGTGATGCTGGAAATGCAGCAGCTTCTGAAAAATTACAAAAAGAATTCAATGTCCTTAAATTAATTGATGCCTACCGCACGCGTGGGCACCTGTTTACCGAAACCAATCCCGTACGCGAACGACGCGTCTACAGCCCAACTTTAGCTATTGAAAATTTTGGACTTTCAGCATCCGATTTAGATACGGTTTTTGATGCGGCAAAAGTGTTGGGCCATCAACCTTCTTCACTTAAAGAAATAATAGCGCATTTGAAAAATGTCTATTGCCAACATATCGGCATTGAGTACATGTATATGCGTAATCCTGAAGTAATTCAATGGATTCAAGACCGTTTGAACAACAACGATAATTTGCCGAATTTCACACCCGAAGCGAAAAAACACATCTTAGGGAAATTGAATGAAGCCGTTTCGTTTGAAAATTTCTTACATACTAAATACGTAGGTCAAAAACGGTTTTCATTAGAAGGAGGCGAAAGTTTAATTGCTGCGCTAGATGCCGTGATTGATGCCGCAGCAGACAAAGGTGTGGAACAGTTTGTAATGGGGATGGCACACCGCGGACGATTAAATGTTTTGGCCAATATTTTTGACAAGCCTACACAAGATATTTTCTCTGAATTTGACGGAAAAGATTATGATAAAGAATACTTTGATGGCGATGTAAAATACCACTTGGGATTAACTGCTGAGCGCTTAACCAAAAACGGTAAAAAAATCAATATCAATTTGGCTCCGAATCCTTCCCATCTTGAAACAGTTGGTGCTGTAATTGAAGGGATTACGCGCGCGAAACAAGATAAATACTATCCAGACAATTTTTCAAAGGTGTTGCCCATTGCTGTTCATGGCGATGCTGCAGTAGCGGGTCAAGGTATCGTGTATGAAATTGTTCAAATGGCACAACTCGACGGTTACAAAACAGGAGGAACCATCCATATTGTCATTAATAATCAGGTTGGATTCACAACCAATTACCTCGATGCACGGTCCTCGACCTATTGTACCGATGTGGCCAAAGTAACTTTATCCCCTGTATTGCATGTCAATGCTGATGATACCGAGGCAGTGGTTCATGCAATGTTATTTGCGTTAGATTTCCGTATGCAATTCCAACGCGATGTATTTATCGATTTGTTGGGGTACCGTAAATACGGGCACAATGAAGGCGACGAACCACGTTTTACTCAGCCTGTTCTCTATAAAATTATTTCGCGACACAAAAATCCCCGTGATATTTATGCTGAAAAGTTGATTATGCAAGGCATTGTAGACGCAGCTTATTTGACTAAAATTGAGAATGATTATAAAGCGAAATTGGATGAGAATCTCCAAGAATCGCGCAAAAAAGATAAAACCATCATCAAACCTTTTATGCAAGATGAGTGGAAAGGATTCGTTCAGGTTTCTGATGATGAAATGTTGAAAAAAGTAGATACAAAATTTGACCGTAAAAAACTGGATCAAATTATTGAAACCGTTTCAACGTTACCTTCCGACAAAAAATTCATCAACAAAATCCAAAAGATTGTCAATGATCGTAAAACCATGTACGATAACAATGCTTTGGATTGGGGAACTGCTGAAACGTTGGCATACGGAACCTTGTTGATGGAGGGTTATGATGTTCGGGTTTCTGGACAAGATGTTGAACGTGGGACTTTTTCACACCGTCACGCTGTTGTAAAAGTAGAAGACAGCGAGGAAGAAGTGATTCTACTCGATACCCTGAAAGGGAAAAAAGGAAACTTCCATATTTATAACTCGTTTCTTTCTGAATATGGTGTTTTGGGATTTGACTATGGTTATGCTTTAGCTAATCCAAATGCGTTAACGATTTGGGAAGCCCAATTTGGTGATTTTTCTAACGGGGCTCAAATCATGATCGACCAATATATTTCGTGTGGAGAAGATAAATGGAACAACCAAAACGGTATTGTTATGTTGTTACCGCACGGTTATGAAGGGCAGGGTGCTGAACACTCTTCAGCTCGTATGGAACGATATTTGCAATTATGTGCCCGACATAATATGTATGTAGCCGATTGTACCACACCCGCCAACTTTTTTCACTTGTTGCGCCGTCAAATGAAAACGAAATTTCGCAAACCGTTAGTAGTATTTTCTCCTAAGAGTTTATTGCGTCATCCGCTTTGTGTTTCAACTGTTGACGAATTGGCTAAAGGACAATTTCAAGAAACTATCGACGATTCATCTGTGGATAAGAAAAACGTAAAAACAGTAGTTTTCTGTACAGGAAAATTCTATTACGATATCTTGGCCGAACGTGAAAATTTAGGGCGCAATGATGTTGCATTAGTGCGTATCGAACAGTTGTTCCCGTTACCGGTTGAGCAGTTAAAAGCAATTATTGCATCCTATCCAAATGCCGATGATTATGTTTGGGCGCAAGAGGAACCGAAAAACATGGGTGCTTATGGCTATATGTTAATGAATTTTGATCTTGTACCTTGGCGCTTGGCCTCCTTAAAAGCATATGCTGCTCCAGCTGCTGGAAGTCACACCCGTGATCGACGTCGTCATGCCGATGCGATACGAATGGTATTTGATAAAAACTTATTTAGATAATACGTTGCTTCAAGTTTAAGGTTTAAAGTTAATTTGAAACGTGATTGTTGAAACTATTATAAAATAGAATTTGATTTTAGAAATAAAAGTAGCCTCACCGGGTATTTGAAATTATAAGAAGGATAGCCATTAGCTGTCAGGTATAAAATCATCAAAAACAAGAAATAAAATAAACTAAAATATAAACAACTATGATTTTAGAAATGAAGGTTCCCTCTCCAGGGGAGTCCATTAAAGAAGTAGAAATCGCTACATGGTTAGTTCAAGATGGTGATTATGTAGAGAAAGACCAAGCGATTGCTGAGGTAGACTCAGACAAAGCCACGTTGGAATTACCGGCAGAGGCTAGTGGAATTATCACCTTAAAAGCTGCTGAAGGAGACGCCGTTGCTGTTGGTGCAGTAGTTTGTCTTATTGATACTGCAGCAGCCAAACCAGAAGAAGGCGCACCTGTAGCTACCCCCGTAAAAGAAGAAGCAAAACCGGTAGCCGAAGCTCCTAAAACTGCTCCTGCTCCAGAAGCTACATATGCGGCCCAAACACCTTCGCCCGCAGCACGAAAAATTTTAGAAGAAAAAAATATACAACCTTCGGATATTGTAGGTACAGGTAAAGGAGGACGAATCACCAAAGAAGATGCAATGAATGCTGTGCCTTCAATGGGAACACCTACGGGGGGTAACCGTGGTTCTGAACGTACTAAATTATCAATGTTACGCCGTAAAGTTGCCGAGCGTTTAGTAGCGGCAAAAAATGAAACAGCGATGTTGACTACGTTTAATGAAGTCGATATGACCAATATCTATGCATTGCGCGATCAATTTAAAGAAGAGTTTAAAAATAAACACGGTTTAGGATTGGGCTTTATGTCGTTTTTTACCAAAGCGGTAACCCGAGCACTTCAGCTTTATCCCGATGTAAACTCTATGATTGACGGTCAAGAGAAAGTATCGTATGATTTTTGTGATATTTCGGTTGCAGTTTCTGGACCTAAAGGATTAATGGTTCCTGTTGTTCGCAACGCTGAGACCTTGTCGTTTCGCGGTGTAGAAGCCGAAATCAAACGTTTGGCGTTACGCGCGCGTGATGGTCAAATTACGGTTGATGAAATGACGGGAGGAACCTTTACCATTTCCAATGGGGGTGTTTTTGGAAGCATGTTAAGTACACCCATTATAAACCCTCCTCAATCGGGTATTTTAGGTATGCACAACGTAGTTGATCGTCCTATTGTGCGCGATGGACAAATAGTTATTGCACCCGTAATGTATGTTGCATTATCGTATGACCACCGTATTATCGACGGTCGCGAATCGGTAGGTTTCTTAGTTGCTGTTAAAGAAGCGCTAGAAAATCCCGCTACCATCTTAATGGGAGATAACCCCAGAAAAGCATTAGAACTATAGTTTTTAACGTCCTCTGATGAGGCGCCTCTATAGATGGAAATCCCAAACGGAAAGGTTTGGGATTTTTTATGCATATTAAATTTGCTTTCAATTTAAACCCACAAAGGTTTGTATTACACTACACTATTTATAACTCTAATTTTCTTTTCTTTGCAGTTGCGTGAGCGATAGAAGCAATGTATCCTGCCCAACGTTAGGCAGGCAGATACTGCGGATAGCGCGACCCCACCGCTAAAATTTGCGATAAATTAACAATGAACGCTGGGTGGGGGCACGCCCAAAATCAAAAAATGATGCAAAAAACAAAATCAGCCGCTATTGGATTTATTTTCATAACCATGCTCATCGATATTACGGGATGGGGAATTATCATTCCGGTAATTCCAAAATTAATCCAAGAATTGATCAATGGCGATGTTAGTGAAGCTTCGAAAATTGGAGGTTGGCTGACTTTCGCCTATGCCATTACGCAGTTTGTTTGTGCACCGTTAGTTGGAAATTTAAGTGATAAATTTGGGCGTCGCCCCATTATTTTAGTGTCGCTTTTTACTTTTTCGATGGATTATTTGTTGTTGGCTTTTGCACCTACCATCACTTGGTTGTTTATTGGGCGTATTATTGCCGGATTAACAGGGGCGAGCATTACGACGGCTTCGGCCTACATTGCGGATGTGAGTACGCCTGAAAATCGGGCGAAAAACTTTGGAATGATTGGCGCTGCCTTTGGATTGGGATTTATTATTGGTCCTGTACTTGGTGGGTTTTTAGGTGCATACGGTTCCCGGGTTCCTTTTTATGCCGCTGCGGTATTATGTTTGTTGAATTTTCTATATGGTTACTTTATTTTGCCCGAATCCTTAGCTCCCGAAAATCGCCGAGCTTTTAGCCTAAAACGTGCCAATCCGATAGGTGCATTTTTAAATTTACGCAAGTATCCCGTGTTGATTCCGTTGGTGTTTTCGATGTTTTTGTTATATGTCGCTTCCCATGCAGTACATAGCAATTGGAGTTTCTTTACCATGTATAAATTTGGTTGGCAAGAACGAATGATAGGAATATCGCTGGGGGTAATCGGACTTTTAGTTGGTTTAGTTCAAGGAGGCTTGATTCGATGGATTAATCCGAAACTCGGTAACGAGCGAAGTATTTATTTGGGCAATGCGTTGTATACGCTTGGTATGTTTTTGTTTGCTTTTGCAACCGAAAGTTGGATGCTCTTTGTGTTTTTAATTCCGTATTGTTTGGGCGGAATTGCGGGTCCCGCCATGCAATCGGTTATTTCAAGTAAAGTGCCTGCCAATGAACAAGGCGAAATCCAAGGTACATTATCAAGTTTGATGAGTGCTTCGGCCATTGTGGGTCCGCCGATGATGACTTCACTTTTTTACTTCTTTACCCATAAAGAAGCCCCGTTTCAGTTTGCTGGAGCCCCGTTTATCTTGGGTGGAATTTTAATGATGGTAAGTACTATAGTTTCGTTTGTAGTTTTACGAAAGAAAACGTTCGCAATGCAAGAATAAACTATAGTTAGCATAATCAATTATTGCATTACCAGCCAATAACACATCGGCACCAATTATACCATCTACGGGTTTGACTTTATATTGGTTTAAAGCGGTGTTGACATGGGTAAGGTCAAATACTACAAAAGCGAAATTTTTGTTTTTCCAGCGACCGATTTTCAGTTCATTATGGAGCGATTGTTCGGTAGGCATCCCAATTGCTCCTGCTCCAGCTGCTTTGGTGTGCGTAGGGAGTGTTTGTAGCATAAATTTTTCGACACCTTCAACTCCAATGCAGCTATTGCTGGCCCCTGTATCTAAAATAAAACGCCCCTTCACTCCATTAACTTTGGCAGTAATCAACAAGTGCTGGGTTTTACTTAAGGTAAAGGAAATACGCTTGTATTTGGTGTTTTTAAAAAACGTGATTAATGATGTCATTTGGTATTGGATTCAAATATAACATAGTCAAAAAGCGCATAGTTCATCCGGTTAGGCATATGATCACCCATAAATGATAGGTTTTCAACACTACAATATATCGGAAAGGATATCTTTTTTTTATAGTGTAAAACCGTTGAAAATTTAGGGGTCTGGTTTATTTTCCAAACCGCCAATAGTTTGTTATTCAATCCTTTTTTGAGCGTTAGACTAAATTCATACCACTGATTACGAATAATTTTTACTCTTTTAGAACAATTAGGAAAACCTTGAGAAGTCATAATAACCAGCAACTCATCGCTCTGGAACTGCATCGCTTTTCGAATCGCTTTTGTGCCATACCCAATTTCGAAATCCAATTCATGCGTATCATCAAAATATAAGAATGCGCCAATACTGGTGTTGTCTCCTTTGCCGATTTCTGGGATAAAAATTTTCCAAGTAAAGGTGCCCGTAGTAAAGGATTGTACGGACTTTATTTTTGAACGTTCTGCTGTTTTTGGATGGGTAAATAATTTTAGACATCCATTATCCAAAAGGGTGTAATTTTTTTTTCCGTTGGTTTGCTGTGAATCATCCTTCCACTGCTCAAGGGTGTTAAAATCCCATACATATTTATCGGTAGATTTTTCTTGGGAATACTCTTTGGGAGTAAGTGATAATGAGGAAATCCAAAGGAGAAGTACAATTAAAATGCGCATTACATTGAGTATACCAAAGAATTGATTGAAAATAAGTTGAAATCGGGCTAATTAAAGGTAAAGATAGTAACTTTGCTATATTAATATGCATAAAATGATACTAACCGACACCCACACCCATTTGTATTCTGAAGAATTTGGGAATGAACGTGATGCTATGATGCAGCGTGCATTTGCTGCGGGTGTAAATCGATTGTTTGTGCCTTCGATTGATTCATCCTATACCCAACAAATGTTGGATTTGGAAGCGCAATACCCTGAGAACGTTTTTTTAATGATGGGACTGCATCCGTGTTATGTTAAACCCGATTCATTTGAACAAGAATTGGAATGGGTATACCAACAGTTGCAATCGCATCGGTATTATGCTGTGGGTGAAATCGGTATTGATTTGTATTGGGACAAAACAACTTTGGCGATCCAACAAGAAGCCTTTCGCAGGCAAATGAAATGGGCAAAAGCCATGAATTTACCCATTAACATTCATTGTCGCGATGCCTTTGACGAAGTGTTTGCCGTTTTAGAAAGCGAATATTCTAAAGAATTATTTGGTATTTTCCATTGTTTTACTGGGGATTTTGATCAAGCAAAACGCGCCATTGCACTTGGAATGAAATTAGGTATTGGAGGTGTTGCAACATTTAAAAATGGAAAAATAGATCAGTATTTGAATCAAATTGATTTGGATCATATTGTTTTAGAGACGGATGCACCCTATTTAGCTCCGGTTCCTTATCGAGGGAAACGAAACGAAAGCAGTTACACACTTTTGGTTGCCCAAAAACTTGCCGAAGTCTACGGCTGCACTGTTGAGGAAATTGCGGCAAAAACGACCAATAATTCAAAAAATATCTTCGGAATATAAAAGCGATTACCCCAAAAAGTCATTATTTTTTTGTTCTTTTGTTATCCTAATCAAACTCGAATACATGCAAAAGTTTGACGCTATTCGTCCTTTTTACGATGCAGAAGTCAATGCTGCGCTACAAGCAGTTTCCAATCATCCAATGATGAAAGCATTGATGAATTTTGCATATCCACAAGTGGAGGATGAGGTTTGGAAAGAACAACTACGGCGAACCCATTCGATACGTGATTTTCAAATCAATTTTGCATACCAAGCCGTAAAAAAAGTGTTGGAAAAAAGCTCAGATGGCCTTACTACTTCAGGGTTTGAGAACTTAGAGCCCAATACATCCTATCTTTTTATATCCAATCACCGCGATATTATTTTGGATACGTCCATTTTGAATGTTTGTTTGTTTGACCATGGTTTAGTGATGACTGCTTCGGCTATTGGAGATAATTTGGTTAAAAAAGATTTCTTGAAAACGCTGTCCAAGTTGAACCGTAATTTTGTCGTTCAACGCGGACTACCTCCCCGGGAGCTTTTGGAAAGTTCGAAGCTCATGTCGGAATACATTGCTCAATTGTTGTTGCGCGAAAATCGTTCCGTATGGATTGCCCAGCGCGAAGGGCGCACCAAAGATGGAAATGATGCAACCCACAGCGGCGTTTTAAAAATGTTGGCGATGGGTTCAGATGAAAATAATGTAATGCATTACTTAAAAAAAATTAAAATTGTTCCCGTTTCTATCTCTTATGAATACGACCCTACCGATGCTTTAAAAATGCCACAATTGATGGCTGAAGCAAACGAAGAAATCTATATCAAAGAGAAAAATGAAGATTTCATTACCTTATTAAGCGGAATTATTGGGCAAAAGAAACGAATTCATTTGCACGTGGGTAAGATTTTAGATGAAGAAATCGACCAAATTTGTGCCGATAATGACAACACAAATAAACAAATTCAAGCTCTAACGCAAGTCATAGACGATTCAATTTTGCAATCGTATAGATTATGGCCTACGAATTATATTGCGTATGATTTATTATACCAAACCAATAGTTATGCAAATCAGTATACAGAAGCGGAAAAGTCATTATTCGAACGTCGTTTAGAAATGCGTATTGATGTGAATAATGAAATGATGCGCGAGAGTTTTTTGGCAATGTATGCCCATCCCGTAATCAATCAATCGAAGTACCGTCATGCCTAATCAACCCAAAATTCTTTTGATTTATACGGGAGGCACCATCGGAATGATGAAAGATGCCAAAACTGGAGCGCTTAAAGCATTCAATTTTAAAAAGTTACTTCAAAAAATACCCGAAATTAAGCAATTGGATTGTCAAATTGAGACGATTTCATTCAAGCAACCCATCGATTCTTCGAATATGAGTCCTAAAAATTGGGTGGAGATTGCTCAAATTATTGAATTGCATTATAGCATGTATGATGGCTTTGTGGTTTTGCATGGTTCAGATACGATGTCATACTCTGCTTCGGCCCTTAGCTTCCTTCTAGAAAATCTTGCCAAACCGGTTGTTTTTACAGGCTCTCAACTTCCTATAGGCGATTTTCGTACTGATGCGAAAGAAAATTTGATTACTGCGATTCAAATTGCTGCATTACATCAAAAAGGAAAATCGGTGATCCAGGAAGTTTGTCTGTATTTTGAATATAAATTATACCGAGGAAACCGAACAACAAAGATAAACGCCGAACATTTTAATGCCTTTGCCTCGCCCAATTATTTGCCCTTAGCCGAATCAGGAGTGCATTTGAATGTAAATACCAGTTCGTTATTACCAAGTACAAAGAAATCCTTGGTGGTTCATAAAGAATTAAATTCAAATGTCGTGATCATTAAAATGTTTCCGGGTATAAATGCGTTGGTTTTAAATGCCTTATTGTCTACACCTAATTTACGTGGAATTGTTTTAGAGACATACGGCGCGGGGAATGCTCCTACTGAAGATTGGTTTATCGAGATCTTAAAAAAAGCGATAGGAAAAGGGTTGTTCATTATTAATGTAACCCAGTGCTCGGGAGGAAGTGTCAATATGGGACAATATGAAACAAGTACGTTATTAAAGGAAATAGGTGTAATCTCTGGAAAGGATATTACTACAGAAGCTGCGGTTACTAAATTAATGTATTTATTGGGCCAGAATGTAGCGCCAAAAGTTTTTAAAACCATCTTTGAAACCCCTATTCGTGGGGAAATGATTTCCTAAAACATTTTGATTATTCCGAAAAATGCATCAAATTTGCAGACCTTAATAGAGAGGTGTCCGAGTGGTTGAAGGAGCAAGCCTGGAAAGTTTGTATGTGGGTAACTGCATCGAGGGTTCGAATCCCTTCCTCTCTGCAAGACAAGGGCAGGCCGGTGGCCTGCCCTTTTTGCATCCCGATAACCCCAAAAGCTTTGCTTTTGAAGGGTAGTCGGGATGCAAAAAGGGTTAAACGCGTAGCGCTGCCCTTGGCTTGTACCGGAATCCTATTCGGGGATCACGGCAGTAATCCCTTCGTGATCTTTGACCGTTAGTTGGGTTGAAAGGATGCAAAAAGGGTTAACCGCGTAGCGCTCCCCTTGGCTTGTACCGGAATCCCATTCGGGGATCACGGCAGTAATCCCTTCGTGATCTTAGACCGTTAGTTGGGTTGGAAAGGATGCAAAAAGGGTTAAGCGCATAGCGCTGCCCTTGGCTTGTAACGGAATCCCATTTTGGATTACTAGAGTTATGAGAAGTTAAGTTAAAAAATGACTTTTTTTTTGATTTCTACAATCACTCTTCACGTTTGATACTCGATGTTTTTTTAGAACTGAAATCAAAGCTACAATCCGAATTATTCGTTAGTTTTGTGGTATAAAATCGAAAAACTTGAAATTAGAAAGGTTGTTTTATAGTTTAGGAATGTTTTTCTTCGGAATCACTTCATTACTATGGGCGCAAGAAGAGCAAAAACCCGAATCTGAGATTAAGGTTGTTGACTCGTTATACCGGGAAGATCAATTCTATTTTACGTTTACCTATAATTCTGCGAATCGATTAAAGGGTATTTCGCAAAAAAAATTCTCTCCTGGGATATCGGTTGGTTTTTTACGTGATATGCCTATCAATAAAGCACGTACCTATGCTATTGCTGTTGGATTGGGGTATAGTTTAGCGGTATACAATCACAATATTTACCAGTATCCTAGTGCACCTGGCTCTGCAACTGCCTACACTTATGAGTTTATATCATCGGATACCTATTATCAAAAAAACAAATGGACGCAGCATTTTATTGAAATGCCGCTTGAATTTCGTTGGCGGGCCTCTACTTTAGATAGTCATAAATTCTGGCGTATTTATACCGGATTTAAATGTAGCTATTTAGTAGCCGATCGGTATCATTTCCAAAATGATGTACAAAATATTCGATACCGTAATAATCGTGATTTGGAAAAACTGAATTATGGGTGTTATTTAACTACGGGGTGGAATACGTGGAATTTTTATGTGTATTATGGCTTAAACTCAATGTTTAAGCAGGCAACAATTGAAGGTCGGCCCTTGACCCCTCAAACCTTTAATTTAGGGTTGCAATTTTATATATTATAGCCAATAATACCAAAACATTAGTTGCGGTATGCTGCCGCATAAGTATCCTACCGCCAGTTCTTTAAGTGTATGTGCGTGCATGTATAGGCGTGATGTAGCAATAACACCACTCAATACAACAAGTGCAGCAATCATATAACTACAATTGATTTGGTAATGAATACTCAAACCCAAAACAAAGCAATTCAACGCACTTATGGCAACCATATGGACACTTGCCTTAAACCGAATATAGATCAGGAGAAAGACAATAAAGGTACTTGCAAATCCTCCTAAAAAGAAGAAAAATAGTTCAGGGAATCGTTCTACCGTTATACTTTTTTGAAGTAGTATATAGGTGAGGATCATTTGCATGAGTAATGGTATTTTACGCTCTTTAACATTTGCCATCATTATTGTATCTACTTTACCAAAGGTCCGCAACAAGTAAAAAAAAGATAACGGCAGTAAAAATGTAATGATTACAACTTGAAATAAGAGTAAATAATACTGCTCTTGTGTATAAAGGCGATCCCCATAATAACTATAAATCAGTGTGCCCAAAATCGGAATAAAAATGGGGTGAAAGAGGTACGAAAAAAAAGGAAGTATTTTTTTCACAGTGCCAAAAAATGAGCGGTGGTTTATATTTTTTTTCGCAAACGAGCTACAGGAATATCCAATTGTTCACGGTATTTAGCAATTGTTCGACGGGCAATTGGATACCCTTTTTCTTTCAGAATTTCAGCCAATTGGTCGTCTGGAAGGGGCTTGGTTTTATCTTCCTCTTCGATAACAGTCTTTAATATTTTTTTAATTTCCAAGGTAGAAACATCCTCTCCTTGGTCATTTTTCATGGCTTCTGAGAAGAATTCCTTAATTAATTTTGTGCCATAAGGAGTTTCAACATATTTGCTATTTGCAACCCTAGAAATCGTTGAAATATCGAGACCAACCATATCGGCAATGTCTTTTAAAATCATCGGCTTTATCTTCAATTCGTCTCCTTCTAAAAAATAGTCGTATTGAAAATGCATGATGGCATTCATGGTTACATAAAGTGTCTCTTGCCGTTGTTTAATCGCATCAATAAACCATTTTGCAGAATCCAATTTTTGTTTGATAAATTGAACCGCATCTTTTTGTGCATTCGATCTGTCCTTGGCATCTTTATAGGTACGCAACATATCTTGATAATCGCGAGAAACGTGTAAGGTAGGGGCATTTCTACCGTTTAATGTAAGTTCTAGTTCTCCGTCTACCACTCGGATAGCAAAATCGGGTACAATTGCATCGGTGACCCGCGTATTTCCAGAAAAACTACCCCCAGGTTTTGGATTTAATTTTTCAATTTCTGAAATCGCTTTTTTTAGTTGGTCTTGCCGAATGGTATATTTGGCTAATAATTTTTCGTAATGTTTACGGGTAAAACTTTCAAATTGCTCGTCAATTATTCGGGAAGCTAATTCTACCGATTCGGTAGGCGTTTTGTGTTTCAACTGCAGAAATAAGCATTCTTGTAAATCACGTGCTCCTACACCCGAGGGTTCTAGTTCGTGGATGATCGTTTTAACTATGCGTTCAACTGTTTTTTCGTCGGTATAGATTCCTTGTGTAAAGGCCATATCATCAACCATATCTTGAATACTTCGGCGTAAGTAGCCATCATCGTCAATGCTTCCAACTAGAAATTCGGCAATTTCCCGTTCGTCGTCGTTGATGATTAACGTTTGCAATTGGTTTAGGAGGTCTTGATGAAAACTTACTGCAGCGGCAAGGGGCGATTCGCGATCCTCATCATCGTCGCTATAATTGTTGGCAGCTAATTTATAATCGGGAATTTCATCATCGCTCAAATATTCATCGATATTAATATCTTCGGCCTCTATAGATTCATTTCCATCGTAATCATCATATTCGTCACCGTTGTTAAAGTCATCGTTATCAAACAATTCTTCCTGCTCAATGTTTCCTTCTAAAGCAGGATTTTCTACCAATTCTTCCTTCAAACGCTGTTCAAACGCTTGTGTAGGCAACTGAATCAGTTTCATCAACTGAATCTGCTGCGGGGACAGTTTTTGAGAAATTTTGAATTGTAGGTTTTGTTTTAACATCTAATTTTATTTTTGCCACAAAGTCACGAAGACCATAAGGTATTTTAATTAATAAATCGCTTAATTCCTTGGCCACAGTTTTTCAACTCAAATTCAAGACATACTTCATATACTTTTTCCAATAATCCTGGGCCTAATTGTTTGTGGATTAGATAGGCGCAGTGAACTACATCTTTTGCGATTTTTTCCAATTCTTCCATGGCTAATATTCAATTTTAAGGCGTTATACATTTTTCTGAATTTTTATTGGTTCCTAAATGTCTTGGTGGCCAATAAATTTCTGGATTACGACTTAGAACTCTGCGTTTTGAGGTGTTCTTGGATAAGGAATTACGTCGCGAATATTAGTCATCCCCGTAACAAAGAGCACCAAACGTTCAAACCCTAATCCGAATCCGGAATGAATTGCTGTTCCAAATCGACGCGTGTCAAGATACCACCATAATTCTTCTTCGGGTATTCCCAATGCATTCATTTTTTCAATAAGCACATCCAATCGTTCTTCCCGTTGTGAGCCTCCAACGATTTCACCAATACCGGGGAATAAAATGTCCATAGCGCGCACGGTTTGACCGTCTTCATTTAAACGCATGTAAAATGCTTTTATTTTGGCTGGATAATCAAATAGAATAACTGGTGATTTAAAGTGTTTTTCTACTAAATAACGTTCATGTTCACTTTGTAAATCGGCGCCCCACTCTTCAATGGGATATTGAAATTTCTTGTTTTTATTCGGTTTCGAATTTTTCAATATTTCAATCGCTTCGGTATAGGAAACCCGTTTGAAGTTATTTTCTATTACAAAATTCAACTTCTCTAATAATCGCATTTCGCTTCGTTCTGCTTGAGGCTTGTTTTTTTCTTCGTCAATCAATCGTTGCTCCAAGAAGTTTAAGTCATCAGCACATTTATCCATAGTGTATTGAATCACATATCGGATAAAATCTTCGGCCAAATCCATATTATCGTTTAAATCGTTAAACGCTACTTCGGGTTCGATCATCCAAAATTCGGCCAAGTGGCGCGATGTATTTGAATTTTCTGCACGAAATGTAGGCCCAAATGTATATACTTGTCCCAATGCCATGGCATAGGTTTCGGCTTCTAATTGCCCCGAAACGGTCAAGTTGGTTTCTTTACCAAAAAAATCTTCTTTAAAATTAACTTTTCCCTCTTCAGTACGGGGCGTTCCATCAAATGGTAAGGCCGATACGCGAAACATTTCCCCAGCTCCTTCGGCATCACTTCCGGTAATGATTGGAGCATTGAAATAGAAAAATCCTTTTTCATTAAAATAGTGATGAACCGCATAGGCCAAAACTGCACGTACCCGCATAATTGCACCAAACACATTGGTACGCACCCGTAAATGTGCATTTTCGCGCAGGAACTCCAACGAGTGTTTTTTGGGCTGAATCGGATATTTTTCGGCATCTGAGTCACCCAATATTTCCAAATGGGTCACTTGAATTTCAAATTTTTGTCCCGATCCTTGGCTTTCTACCAAGGTACCTCGAATGTCTAACGCTGCCGAAGTGGTAATGCGTTTTAATGTTGCTTCGGGGGTATTTTCAAAATCAACTACACATTGGATATTGTGTAGGGTCGAACCGTCGTTTAATGCAATAAACTGTTTGTTTCGAAATGTTCTTACCCAGCCGCGGGTTGCAACTTCTACACCGCCTTTTTCACTTTCAAGTAAGGCTTTTATCTTAGAATACTTCATGATTTTATCTTGATTTTCTACAAATACAAATATAATTTAATTCTTGGTTTCTTCGAGGGCATCCAATTCCTCATCGGTGTGCTCTAAAATAGCGATAGTCGGCTCTAAAAACTCTTGTTTATTGGCAAGCGATTTGTTTAATGAAAGCACTAAGGATGGTAATAAAACCAAATTGGACAACATTCCGAAACATAGGGTGATGGCCACTAAACCTCCCAAGGCAATCGTTCCCCCAAAACTAGAAAGCATGAATACGGAGAAGCCAAAAAATAACACAATAGAGGTGTAAAACATACTAATTCCGGCGTCATCAAATGTGGCAAAAACCGCTTTTTTGATTTTCCAATCGTTGCGCGAGAGTTCTAAACGGTATTGAGCCAAGAAGCGCAAAGTGTCATCTACCGACATTCCAAAAGCAATCCCAAACACCAATAGCGTCGAAGGCTTTAAAGGAATGCCCAAGAAGCCCATTAATCCGGCCGTCATGAGTAGGGGTAGTAAGTTGGGGATAATTGAAACCAATACCATTTTGAACGAACGAAACATTAATGCAACTAATCCACCGGTAACGAAAAAGGCAAACAAGAGGGACGACAAAAGGTTGTCTAGCAAATAATTGGTTCCTTTTTGAAAAACAGATGATCGCCCGGTAATGATTACGTTATACCGTTCATTTGGGAAAAGTTTATCAGCTTTTTGGCGGATTTGCTTTTCGATCCAAGGCATTTTTTCTCCATTTTCATCCTTGATAAATGTAGTAATCCGAGCAACCGATTGGTCATCGCTTAAATAACTCTTGAAGCTATTTTCGTTTTTCCCTTTAATTGTATTTTTAATGTATTTAGCAATAAACAATTCTTCTTGAGCAGTTGGGAGTTGATAGTATTCCGGATTGCCATTATAATACGTTTGTTTGGCATATTTGGCTACGCTAACGATCGATAAGGGTTGTGAAAGTTCGGGAATATCAGTAATCGTCTCTTCCAGCTCTTCCATGCGTCGAAGGTTGCTCATTTTGAGCGCACCATTTTTCTTCTTCGTATCAATCATGATTTCTAGGGGCATCACCCCATCAAACTCATTTTCAAAAAAACGGATGTCGGTAAAGAAATCGGTTTTTTTCGGCATATCTTCGATGATACTCCCTGAAATTTTGATTTTATAAATCCCAATAATTCCAAAAATGAGTAAAATCAAGGCAATACCATAAACACTTAAGCGGTTGTACTTAACAGTATTGACAATCCAAACGAAAAATCCGGTCAAATACTTTCGTTCCAAATGCCCCAAGTGACGCGGGATGGGTGCAGGAATGTAACTAAAGAATATGGGAATCAATAGCAAACTCAGCACATATACCGCAATAATATTTATAGTAGTTAACACCCCAAATTCTTGTAGCAACACATTATTGGTTGCAATAAAAGTGGCAAATCCAACAGCTGTTGTAATGTTGGTCATTAACGTAGCAGTACCCGTTTTTGTAATAACGCGCTGTAAGGCTTTGGCTTTATTGGCGTGTTTGTAATATTCTTGATGGTATTTATTGATAAAGAAAATGCAGTTTGGTATTCCGATGACAATCATCAATGTAGGTACTAAAGCCGTTAACACCGTGATTTCATAACCAATTGCCCCCATAATTCCAAACGACCACATTACCCCAATAATTACAATAATCAACGCAATTAATGTGGCTCGAAAGGATCGGAAAAAGAAAAAGAAAAGGAGCGAAGTAATCAATAAAGCAGCCCCAATAAAAAGGCCAATTTCGTCGGTAATTGTTTTAGAATTATACGAACGGATGTAGGGCATTCCAGAAACCCGAAGGTCAATATGATACGTGTTTTCAAATGTTTTGATATGGTCCGTAAATCGCCCTAAAATATATTCTTTACGCGCTTTTGTATTGACAATATTTTTTTTCAAATAAATAGCTGAACGAACTGCATTTTTGTGTTTGTTGTAAAGTAAACCACTGTAAAAAGGCAGTTTTTGAAGTAAATTTTGCCGAACGGATTGTAAATAAAGCGCATCACCTAATTTGGTTTGATCTACAAAAGGGACCATTTCAAACGTTTCCTTCGCTTCGTTTTTTTGGAGCACCTTTAGATTGTCTACCGATAAAACCAAACCTACTTCGGGGTCTTTGGCGATTTTGCACATTAATTCTACATAGGCCTTAAAAATTTTTGGGGTAAAAAGTTTAGGGTCTTTTGTGCCAACAACCACTAAGTTGCCTTCTTCACCAAATACCTTCAGAAATTTGTTGTAGTCGACATTAACTTGATCATCGGCCGGAATTAGGTTGGCTTCTGTATTGGAAAATCGGATGTTTTTCCACTGCATAGCTAAAACTGTTGTAATCGCGACGATAGCAACAATAAACGCTAAGCGGTTTCGAAGGATAATACGGGCAATCAATTCCCAAAATCCTATTCCGAGTAATTTTTTCATAGGTTTTAAAAGGTGTGCAAAGGTAATGAAAACCACCGAAATCAAAAGGGAACTATGGGAATCTTTTCTTTGTAAAGCGAATTGAAAAACCAACCGAATAAATTCTTCTATTTTTTACAAATTGCATAGTACTTTTGTAGTAGAATTTCCCATATTTGTAGAACAAATCCCTATCCATTCAACAGCATGAAAAATCTTAAAAATGCGTTTTTTTACTTAGGTGTAACTGGTGGCTTTACCGCTTTGATGTTTTGGATTGTAATGAAAGGAAAAGATTTGGAAATTGGTCGTCGAATCGTGTCCAATTCTTCAAAAGACACTCTTTTCAATCAGTTTCTAGATTCGATGATTCATAATTTAAAGCATCCGTTAGCGATTTTATTGCTTCAAATTATTACGATCATTATCGTCGCCCGTTTTTTTGGTTGGATTTTTCGAAAAATTGGGCAGCCCACGGTCATTGGAGAAATTATTGCCGGTATTTTCTTAGGGCCTTCCGTAGTAGGGTACTATTTGCCCGAATATTCTGCCCTGCTTTTTCCTGCCGAATCGTTAGGAAATTTACAGTTTTTGAGTCAGATTGGTTTGATTCTTTTCATGTTTGTTGTTGGGATGGAACTCGATTTAAAAGTGTTAAAAAACAAAGCCAATGATGCCGTCGTCATAAGTCATGCGAGTATCGTTTTTCCATTCGCTTTGGGGATCGGACTCTCCTATTATATCTATCATAAATTTGCTCCTGCTGGAGTTGAGTTTTTATCGTTTAGCTTGTTTATGGGAATTGCAATGAGTATCACAGCTTTTCCGGTGTTAGCGCGCATTGTACAGGAACGCGGGATCCATAAAACCCGCTTAGGAACAATTGTAATTACTTGTGCCGCAGCCGATGATATAACGGCATGGTGTCTCTTGGCGGCAGTAATCGCGATTGTAAAGGCAGGTACATTTATGAGTTCGCTCTATGTAATTGGTGGAGCAACACTGTATGTATTGATGATGTTGTTTATCGTTAAGCCGTTTTTGAAAAAAGTGGGCGATCTCTATGCCAACCGCAGTAATTTAAGTAAACCAGTTGTAGCGATTTTCTTATTGACGTTAATTGTTTCGGCATATATGACTGAAATTATCGGAATTCATGCACTTTTTGGTGCCTTTATGACGGGTGCGATTATGCCTGATAATACTAAATTCCGTACAATTTTCATTGAAAAGGTAGAAGATGTTGCCTTGATTTTATTATTGCCTTTGTTTTTTGTATTTACGGGTTTGCGAACCCAAATAGGATTGATTGGCGACCCCGAACTATTGCGAATTACGGGCTATATTATTTTAGTTGCTGTAGCGGGGAAATTTGTGGGTTCGGCTTTAGCGGCAAAGTTTGTTGGTCAGAATTGGCGCGATAGTTTAACCATTGGCGCCTTAATGAATACGCGCGGATTGATGGAACTGGTGGTGTTAAATATCGGTTTTGATTTGGGAGTATTATCTCCCGAAGTTTTTACGATGATGGTGATTATGGCTTTGGTGACAACCTTTATGACTGGGCCTGCTATTGATCTCATTAATTTTATTTTTAAACGTAAAGAAGTTTTTCTACCCAAAGACAGTATAGGTGAAGGAAAATTTAAAATTTTGATTTCTTTTGGAAATAACGAAAAAGGTAAATCGTTGCTGCGCTTAGCAAATAGTTTGGTTAAAAAACAAAAAGAAAATACCAATGTAACGGCGATGCATTTGTCGTTGAGCGATGAAATTCATTCCTATAATTTGGAAGAATATGAGCAAGAAACGTTTGCACCGATTATTGCTGAATCAAAAGAACTTAATCAAGAAATTACACCCCTATTAAAATCGACGGTAGATATTGAAAATGATATCGCTGAAATTGCCTCCGAAGGAAATTTTGACTTGGTTTTGGTCGGTTTAGGGAAATCCATTTTTGAAGGGTCTTTACTAGGGAAAGTACTCGGTTTTACTACACGTATTATCAATCCAGATCGCTTGTTGGATAAATTCACGGGAAAAGAAGGTTTGTTTGATAATTCTCCGTTTGATGATCGAACCCGTTTAATTATTTCCAAAAGTAAAAAACCGCTCGGGATTTTAGTGGATAAAGAACTCAATCAAGTTAGTCAAGTTTTCTTGCCTTTGGTAGCCGCAGAAGACGTTTTTTTGTTGGAGTATGCCCAGAAATTAATTTTTAACAGCCAATCTAAAATCACGATATTGGATACAAATAATCATATAAACTCCAATTTTGTAGTAGAAAAAGCGGTTCTTGGATTGCAACAAGCCTATCCGGATAAGGTCTCAGTAATCACTGAATCGGATATGAAGGCCGGGTTTATGGCGCAACAAGATTTAATGATTATTTCATTAGAAAGTTGGAAACAAGTGGTAGATGCGCAAACGTTATGGTTAAGTACGGTTCCCTCTACGCTAATTATTAAACCTTAAAATCCTAAGTCAAGAATATAACTTACTTTTAAAGAAAGATTATCTTCAAATTTGGGTAAACCATAGGCGCCATAGCGTGTAAAAAAGGTAAAGCCGAGTCCTTTGTATATTTGATTGAATTCAACACCACTTTCAAAATAACCATCTTCCAGGGTCTTATAGGCAAATCCTACATGTTTTTCTTGGTTTTCCATGGTGCCAAAAGCCATTCGTGTAACCACCGAAATTTGCGGTTTGATTTTATAAGCAATTTTTACTTTGTTAAACGTATGTCTTGCTTGTAAGCTCACATAGCGACTGGAGAAAAATTCGTTGAAAAACATCGTTTCAAAACTATTTTTACCCGCAATTGTTATTCGTTTTAGCAATGCATCTTTATTTAAATTATTGGGTGCAATACTATAAAGATGGGTAAGTGGCGCTTCGCCAAAAACAAGTCCACTTTGGAGAATAAACGAGGTTTCGTGACCGGATAGGTATTTGATTTCGTGATTGATTCTAAAGTCAATTTTTGAAAACTCAAAATCAGAACCCAATAATTGATCAAACGATTGGGTATATTGAAAAGCAAATTTGGGGTAACGTTTGTCAATTTCGATACGACCCGTGGCTGTTTGCATGTAGGAGCTGAAAGGATTCCATTGCACAGAAAATTGTGCCGTGGTCATTTGGTATTGTGTTAGAAGGGTATTCTTGCTTGAATAACTATAGTCAAACAAAGGTTGCACTTCACTTCGCGCCACCCCAACAAACATTTCGGTTTTTGGGAAAAACTTACTTTCTATGAAGGCTGCCCCAGTTTGATGACTGTAAAACGTAGAAATATTAATCGGCCGCGGATCATATATTTTAAACCTTCTGGCCTGTGTAGCAAATTGAATTTGACCAATTTCAGCAACATCATCGGTATAGGATGCGGAGATCCATGTGGTAGTTTCTTTGTCCAATTGAACAGAAGGCGCGATTTGGAATTTAAATCCTTCGTCTTTAAGCCCGTATGCTGCATAAGCACCTAATCGGTATTTTTCAGAAAATCGATTGTTTGTAATCCCGCCAACTCCAAAACGAAACCCTTCATAATTGTTGTATTTAATCAAAGTTCGTAAATCGATATCAAACGGGCCAATGGGTAAATAGCCATTAAAAATTTTTCTACCCAAGAAAATTTTATGTTCGATATTCTCTGCCGCTGAAAGACTATCAATATTCGTATAAGTAGGCAGTTTTCTGGGGTCGATAGAATCCCGCTGAAAAGGCCGCCAATATTTTTCGGGTTTACTCATACTCGATTCGGGAATTTCAATCCGTATGGCCGGTTGTTTGATGATCACATTTTCATTTATCTTGACATCATACGGTTTGGATTCTAGCTTCAAATACATTCGATCGGAAGCGTTTTGACCAATACCTTCAATGCTAGAATTGAATTTAATGGTTCCACCTAAGATTTTTAAATCTTCCGAATTATTTCCTTTTACCACCGTAAATGTTCGTTTTTCGGGAAACCAAATACGGTATTTATTCAAATAATTAAAAGTAAAGGTCGCATTAATGTTTACGACTCCATACACTCGAAAAAACGCTTTGGCAATAGAATAATTTTCGGCATCGATATACAACAGTCCACGCAGTTTGTTAGAGTTCAATTTCTTCGGCTGAAAATACACACAATAAACCGTACGGTCTTGGATTTTAATGGTGTCAATCATTTTAAAAGAATACAATTTTCTTCCCATGGGTGAAATTGGGTTTTGAACCGAAACTTCCAAAATATCCAAATGGTTTTCATACAACGAATATGAAACCAGATTTAATCCTAAATATTCAAATAATGGTTTTTTGAAACCGGCCATCCGCGAGGCTAAAACGGTTTCTTTTGTGCCATATTTATTGTATTGGATGAGGTTGACTTTCTCTGTTTGGTAGATGTGCTGTTTTTCTACCATTTTTTTAAACTTATAATTGGATGAGTCCATCTCGACTTTGCGCCGGCGAAACCAACGCTTTTTAATTACGGTATCGATTTTTGAGGAAATCGAATCGGGGTCAGCTGTAACTAAAAGGTGTTCGTAGTTTTTATATTCGTAGGTAGTTAGAACTTTTTCGGGCTGATTTTTCGAGCGGTTTTCTACTACTTTTTTTACGATTAGATTGGTTTGATTGTCGGAATAAATTTCTGCATTTTGTTGGGTGTTGTTGGACACCATTTTAATCAAAATCGTTTTAGCTCCCACATTAAGGTAATGGCTTTTGTCGTGATAGCCTTTGTAGGAGACAAAAATGGGCTTCCCTTCATCGCTAACCTCCAATGTGAATTTCCCTTCCCAATTGGAGTATATTATTTTGTTTTGGTACGTGATTTTGGCAAAAGCTATCGGAATCGTGGTATCATAATCGATCACCTGACCCTGCATTGTTTTTTGTGCCCAAAGGAATTGGGTCCAACAAAACAATCCCAATATCCAAAATACTTTCATGGTTTTCAAATCGGATGGTAACAATTACAAATGTAGAAATAAAAAAATCCGCCTATGGTTTTTACGGGGCGGATTTTTATAATTTTTTAACGAATACTTATACTTTCATTATTTCGGCTTCTTTAATTGCCAAGTGTTCTTCTATTTTTTTGATAAAAGTATCGGTTAATTTTTGAACATCATCTTCTGCTTTTTTACATAGATCTTCTGAAACCCCGTCTTTTTCTAATTTTTTAATTTCTGTATTGGCATCCTTACGGTGGTTACGAATCCCAATTTTCGCATCTTCGGCTTCGTTTTTGGCTTGTTTTACTAAATCGCGACGGCGCTCTTCAGTAAGCGGAGGTACACTTATAATCACTACATCGCCATTGTTCATTGGGTTGAAACCAATATTGGCCATCATAATCGCTTTTTCAATTGGGGTCAACATACTTTTCTCATACGGTTGAATGGTCAATGTGCGCGCATCGGGAACACTAATGTTGGCCACTTGAGAAAGCGGGGTCATCGAACCGTAGTAATCCACAAACACACTACCTAACATTTGCGGAGAAGCTTTTCCAGCGCGAATGTTTAAAAACGATTTTTCAAGGTGTGCAACCGATGCGTTCATTGCATCTTTTGTTTCTTCTAGAATCAATTCAATATCTTCCATGAGTTTAATTTATTTTCAATCGGTTATATACTTACAACAGTACCTACATTTTCACCTTGACAGATTTTCAGAAGATTTCCTTCTTTATTCATGTCAAAAACCACAATAGGTAATTTATTTTCTTGACTTAAGGTAAATGCAGTGGTATCCATTACATTCAATCCTTTTTTCAATACGTCTTCAAATGAAATCGAATCAAATTTTATGGCGTTTTTATCTTTCTCTGGGTCAGCAGTATAGACTCCGTCTACCCGAGTTCCTTTTAAAATAACGTCGGCATGTACTTCAATACCGCGTAAAACGGCAGCTGTATCGGTTGTAAAATAAGGATTACCAGTTCCCGCACCAAAAATAACAATTCGTCCCTTTTCAAGATGGCGTACCGCTCTACGTTTAATGTAGGGTTCTGCAATTGCCTCAATTTTTAGCGCCGTTTGCAAACGGGTTTGCATGCCTTTATCTTCCAATGCGCCCTGCAATGCCATTGCATTAATTACGGTTGCCAACATACCCATATAATCGCCTTGAACGCGGTCCATCCCATTACTAGCCCCAGCAACGCCTCTGAAAATATTACCACCTCCTATAACGACAGCAATTTCTACACCGTGGTCATGGATTTGTTTGATTTCGGCAGCATATTCGGCCAATCGTTTGGGGTCAATTCCATATTGTCGGTCACCCATCAACGCTTCGCCGCTTAATTTCAGAAGAATTCGATTGTATTTCATAGGATAGTTGGTGTTGTTTTACTTAATACGCTGCAAATATAAAGATATTCTTGCGATGAGAAAGTAGTGCTCTAAAATTATCCATTTCAAGCGCTAAATCTCAGAAAAGCATTCGATTGCAATAGTAATCAAATGTTATAAATGAATTATCTTTGCAAAAAAAACGATTAGCATGAATGCGATTATTCAAAATAGTTTGAAAAATAGTTATTCCTATAAGGAATACCGCGCCTTGATGCAGGCCTATGCAGCAGAAGGAAAAACCACGGGCGAATCCACCGAAGCTCATGTTTATTATACCCATTTGAATGAAGCGCGAATGCATCGTTTAGATAAATCGTTGCAACTGTCCCCCGAGGTAGCTTTGCAATTGGAAGAATTGCAGCAGGATTTAATTTGGATCGTTCTCGCTGAAACGTGGTGTGGTGATGCCGCTCAAGTGGTACCTATTTTGGATAAAATGGCTGCCCATACTCCAAAAATTGAAATGCATGTCGTTTTGCGGGATGAGCATCCTGAATTGATGGATTTATTTTTAACCAATGGCACCCGATCCATTCCAAAGTTGATTATTGTAGATAAAATTTCGGGAGCAGTACTAGGGGATTTCGGACCTCGTCCCATTGGAGCAAAACAATTGATTATTGACTATAAAGCAGCCCATGGTGTTGTTGATGAAACCGCAAAAACGGCTTTGCAAAAATGGTATCTAAACGACAAAGGGATGAGTACCCAACATGAAATAATGGAACTGCTGAAAGTTGCAGTAGTTTAAAGAGTAAGGGATTTGGAAACAGGTCCCTTTTTTTATAATTGATCTTCAAAAGCAATGGGAGTAATGCCATCAGCAACATTAAACGCACCAATCTTTGTGCGTCGCAATGCCGATAAATAGGCCCCAGATTGAAGCGCGTTCCCAAAATCAAAAGCTAAAGAACGAATGTAAGTGCCTTTACTACAGCTTACCCGAAAATCGATCTCGGGTATCGCAATTCGGGTGATTTCAAATTCGTAGATTGTTGTAGGTCGTGCCGCTATTTCAACCATTTCGCCGGCCCGAGCATGTTCATACATTCGTTTTCCATCTTTTTTTATTGCCGAAAAAACAGGAGGTTTTTGCATAATTTCACCCACAAACGTTTGTGCCGTTTGCAGCAGTAAAGCTTCGGTAATATGTTCGGTTGGAAAGTGGGCATCTACGACAGTTTCCAAATCATAAGAAGGGGTGGTTGCGCCCAGGGTGATGGTTCCGGTATATTCTTTGGTTTGTCCCTGAATTGTTGGGATTTTTTTGGTGAACTTCCCAGTACAAATAATTAGAAGTCCGGTTGCTAGTGGATCCAACGTTCCGGCATGGCCAATTTTGAAGTTTTTTGAGAACTGGTATTTGCGTTTTAAGGCATATTTTATTTTGTTCACGGCTTGAAATGAACTCCAGGTTAGGGGTTTATCAATCAAGAGGATTTGTCCTTCTGTATACGCTTCAGCGGGTAACTGCATTATTTTCCTAGCGTAAAGTAAAACAATAAGAGGGAGCCAGCAATTATACGGTAATAGCCCCAAGGTTTGAAACCGTATTTTTTAATAATTCCAATAAAAAATTTAATGGCCAAAATGGCAACAACAAAGGCGACGGCGTTTCCAAGCAAAAACAAATTCAGGTTATTGCTATTTTGAGTCAATAATTCATAACCTTTTAAACCTGATTGCGCATAGGTTTTAAGAAAAATCGAATACGTTGTAACCGCCAACATGGTTGGTACCGCAAGGAAGAAAGAAAATTCGGCTGCCGCTGCGCGGGTTAAACCCTGTTGCATCCCGCCAATAATAGACGCTGCTGAACGACTGGTTCCAGGCATCATGGCTAAACATTGCCAAAGGCCGATATAAAAACCTTTTTTAACGGTAATAGCTTCTTCGGTTGTTATCGTTGGGTTTTGGAAACGCGAATCGATAAACAAAAGCACTATTCCGCCAACAATTAAAACGATAGCAATGGGTATCGGGTTGCCCAAAACGGCATCGATAGGGTCGTCAAATAATTTACCCAAAACCAAAGCGGGAACGACTGCAATTGCCAATTTACTGTAAAATTCAAGTCTTTTAAAATCAAAAAATTTACGCCAATACAAAGCCACTACAGCCAAGATAGCACCAAATTGAATTGCCACTTGAAACAGTTTTACAAAATCATTTTCTTGAATCCCAAAAAAAGAGCTGGTAAAAATCATATGTGCAGTAGAAGAAACCGGTAAATATTCGGTCAATCCTTCTACAATAGCGATCCATAGGGCCTGAAGTGCATCCATAGGGGTTGGTTAGGGATTAAAGGCCAGATTTAAGCCGCGTCTTTATCTTTTCTGAAAATCGAATAAATCGTAATTGCAAACCCGATTAACACTACGGTTGGCGCCAAGCGAATTCGTCGAAAACTCATGATATCGGCATTCCAAACCGACGGATTGTTGTTGCTGCTTCCCGACATCAGAATAAATCCAATTGCAATGACCACCAATCCAATAATCAGGAATTTGTAGTTTTCTTTTCCAAAAAGGAAATCCGGTTTTTGTTCGTTATTACTCATAGTTCCTTTCCTTTTTTTAGTATAAATCGTCTGTACGTAAATTTAAAAAGCGTTGGGTGGCAAAATAAGTGCTAATCCAAGTGATTACGATCCCCATGCCCAGCACTGCTACCAATACAATAATGGTTAACTCCATTTGGTTGAAAATATCTAATCCGGGATATGCGGTTGAGAGGTTGAGTAAAACCACCAAAAGGGCAATCACGGCGAGTACACCTCCAATTAACCCCAAAAGCATGCTTCGACGAATAAACGGTTTACGAATGAATGATTTTGTAGCCCCAACCATTTGCATAGTTTTGATAATAAACCGGTTGGCATAAATGGAAAGGCGCATCGAACTGTTAATCAACAATACCGAAATCACCATAAATACCCCAGTGATGATTAGCACCCAGAAACAGATTTTTTTTATATTATCATTTACTAAGGTGATCAACTGTTTGTCATATACTACATCGGCTACAAAAGTGTTTTTACGAATCGTACGTTCCATTGAAGTAAACCCGGGATTGGTTACATATTCGGCCTTAAGGTGAATATCGTAGGAGTTTTGCAACGGATTCATTCCTAAAAACTGCATAAAATCTTCTCCAACAATTTCTTTATGGTTTTTTGCGGCTTTTTCTTTCGAAACAAATTTGAAATCTTTGGCATACTTTCCCGCGCGCATTGTTTCCTCAAATGCCTTGAAAACCGAGTCGTTTGCTTCATTTTTAAAGAAAACAGTCATCACGATATCTTCCTTGAAATTGTCGGATAAGCGTTTGGAATTGATGATGAATAACCCAAGCGCCCCCAAAAGGAACAACACGAGAAATACGCTCAACACTACCGAAAAATAGGAAGAAATCAATCTGCGCTTTTGATAGTTTTCGAAAGAAGATGCCATAAGGTTTGTTTTATGTTGTAAAAATAAAAAAGAAATTCATTTTACTTGTAATAACGCACAAAGTTTTCGCTTCTTACAATTATCGTGTAAATTTGCGCTTAATTTAAAAACTGTCCGTAAAACTCTGGTTTATCAAAAATGAGGTAACCTTGTTTTAATTTACAACGCATCATGAAATATTTTCACGAACAAATTGAAGCCAAGTGGCAAAAATATTGGGCCGAACACCACACGTTTGCAGCCTCCAATTCTTCCGACAAACCGAAGTATTATGTATTGGATATGTTTCCGTATCCTTCGGGAGCCGGATTGCATGTTGGACATCCGTTAGGGTATATTGCCTCCGATATTGTGGCCCGTTACAAACGTCACCAAGGGTTCAATGTGTTGCATCCGCAAGGCTATGATTCATTCGGGTTGCCTGCAGAACAATATGCCATTCAAACGGGTCAACATCCAGAGAAAACTACCCGTGAAAATATTGCGCGGTACCGCGAACAGTTGGATAAAATTGGTTTTTCATTTGATTGGTCCCGTGAAATTCGTACCTCCAATCCCGATTATTACCGATGGACGCAGTGGATTTTTATTCAGCTTTTTGAATCCTACTACTGTTATGAAGCCCAAAAAGCGTTGCCGATTTCTACCTTGGTTTCTCTATTTGAAAAAGAGGGGAATACCAATATTAATGCGGCTTGTGACGATGCTATTCCTGCATTTTCGGCTGCCGATTGGAACGGATTCTCAGAAGATGAAAAAGCACGCTTATTGTTGAAATACCGTCTAACCTATTTGGCAGAAACCGAAGTCAACTGGTGTCCTGCATTGGGAACGGTTTTGGCTAATGATGAAATTGTAAATGGCGTTTCAGAACGTGGCGGGCATCCCGTTATTCGTAAAAAAATGACCCAATGGTCCATGCGAATCTCCGCCTATGCCGAGCGGTTGTTAGCTGGTTTGGATACGATTGATTGGACCGAATCGTTGAAAGAATCGCAACGCAATTGGATTGGAAAATCAGTAGGGGCTTCGGTAACGTTTAACCTAAAAGACTCCGCACATACAATCGAGGTATTTACCACACGCCCGGATACTATTTTTGGCGTCACATTTATGACGTTGGCCCCCGAACACGAATTGGTAGCGCAAATCACAACGCCCGATCAAAAAGCAGCCGTAGACGCTTATGTAGAAGCTACAGCCAAACGCTCTGAACGCGAACGGATGGCCGATGTGAAAACCATTTCGGGAGTGTTTACAGGAGCGTATGCCGAACATCCCTTTACGAAAGAACCGATTCCCGTTTGGATTGGCGATTATGTATTGGCAGGCTATGGAACGGGTGCAGTAATGGCCGTTCCTTGTGGCGACGAACGCGATCATGCCTTTGCTCACTATTTCAAGGGAACGTTGGGAATGCCAGAAATTAAAAATATATTCAGCCCCTTAACCTCCGCAGGGGGAATAGATGCTTCTGATGAATGTATCGCTACTGAAGCTTTTTCAAAGAAAGAAGGGTTTTGTTTTAAAAACTCCGATTTCTTAAACGGTTTGGATTATAAAGCAGGAACCCAAAAAGCAATTGAGCAATTGGAAAAAATCGGCGCCGGTAAAGCCAAAGTGAATTACCGCTTGCGCGATGCCGTTTTTTCACGTCAACGCTATTGGGGCGAACCCTTTCCGGTGTATTATGTAAATGGTTTGCCACAAATGATCGATGTGCAACATTTGCCAATTGTGCTGCCCGAAGTGGAGAAGTATTTACCCACCGAAGACGGTCAGCCACCTTTGGGGAATGCCACCATTTGGGCTTGGGATACAAAACAGGGTACAGTGGTCAGTAATCAGTTGATCGACCACATTACTATTTTCCCTTTAGAATTGAATACCATGCCCGGTTGGGCCGGAAGTTCGTGGTACTGGATGCGCTATATGGATGCGCAAAATGCTAACGAATTTGCCGCTGATAATGCCTTAAACTATTGGCAAAATGTCGATTTATACATAGGCGGAAGCGAGCATGCGACTGGGCACTTGTTGTATGCCCGTTTTTGGAATAAATTTCTTAAAGACCGCGGTTTTGCGCCAACAGAAGAACCCTTTAAGAAATTGATCAACCAAGGGATGATTTTGGGGATGAGTGCGTTTGTATACCGTTCTGAAGATTCTAAAAAATTATACTCTAAAGGCTTGATTGCCAACTTAAATGTACAACCGATTCACGTCGATTTATCGGTAATCAATGATAGTGCCAATGAACTAGCTATTGAAAAATTTAAAGCCCATCCGTTGTATTCTGATTATGTTGATGCTGAATTTATCTTAGAAGATGGCAAATATATCGTGGGCCGCGAAGTCGAAAAAATGTCCAAGTCTAAGTACAATGTGGTCAACCCCGACGACATTTGCAACGAATACGGTGCCGATACCTTGCGTTTGTATGAAATGTTCTTGGGTCCGCTCGAACAAGCCAAACCTTGGAATACGGCCGGTATTACTGGGGTGTACGGTTTCTTGAAGAAATTGTGGCGTTTATATTTTGATGATAACGGGTTGGTCGTAATTAATGACGAACCCACAGCAGAGATGTACAAAACCTTACATAAAACGATCAAGAAAGTGACTGAAGATATTGAGCACTTCTCCTTCAACACTTCGGTATCGCAGTTTATGATTTGTGTGAATGAATTGGCCCAACAAAAATGCCGTCACCGAGCGATTCTCGAACCCTTAGCGGTTTTGATTTCGCCCTACGCACCGCATATTGCAGAAGAATTATGGAGTCAGTTGGGCCATGAAGGTTCGATTGCTACGGCAGCTTTCCCAGCGTTTGAAGCTAAATATTTGGTAGAAAGCGAGAAAGAATACCCCGTTTCGTTCAATGGTAAAATGCGCTTTACCATCAAATTACCGTTAGACCTAACAGCCGCTCAAATCGAAGCCATCGTTATGGCCGACGAACGCACCCAACAGCAATTGCAAGGCCGCACGCCCAATAAAGTGATTATTGTACCGGGGAAGATTATTAATTTGGTAGGGTAGTTTGAATACCTGTCTGCCGACAGGTCCTGCCTGCCGACAGGCAGGTTTGTTAATTAAAAGATGGGTATTCTAGTGCAGCTCCTGCGCGAATCCCTTCACTACGCTAAAGTCCAACGTCTAAAGACTATCAATTCAAAGATTGTACAGCTTTAGCCCGACTAAAAAAGTTGATTTATTTGCAATAAAAAGTTAAAGGTCAAGGGAATTTAAGCGCAAGCATTTATTTTTGATCAAAACACAAAAGCAATGAAAACAATAGTTTCAATTTTAGCTATTTTAACCCCTTTCGTATTGGGGGCGCAAAAAGTTGCCAACGATTCGGTTACCAAAAAAGTGGTTGCCGATTTTTATGTGGGTACTTCATTTAATGCCAATCAATCTTTGAATTTGAATCAAAAACTACGCAATGCAAATTTACCCGAAATGCGCGAAGTGACTCCTGAGTTGACCTTTGGATTGAATGTGCTGGGCGAAAAGTATTCGGGTGATTTGGAGTTTGGGACCTCCTTTTTGGAGAATGAAAAAGGCAATAATACCCTAAAATATTTAGGTTTCAACGGACGCTTCCGGTTTCATTATAACCTTATTAACCAACCTAAAGTTACTTTGGCAACCGGATTAGCTTTGGCCTACCAATCCAATCGGTACGATTTGTTTAGCAATACCAATAGCACCGATTTAAATAATTTAACGTCCAACCTCAATAGTGCGCATGTTAATTTAGAAAACCGCATGTTGTATGCCGGGCCCTCTGTAATGCTTTATTTATTAAAAAAATCGTATATCAAAATCCGACTCAATGTTGGCTATGAATTTGGATTAACTTCCGGAAAATACCGCTCAGAATTTGCGAGTATAACCAATAACATCAAAGAAAACGGGAACAACCGATTCGTGTTTGGTATTTCCTTCCTTTAATGCCACTTTGTCAGCGTTTGTAGTTTTGGTCTTGAATTTGTAATAATCAGCTTAAAATTCTAAAAAATGGGATCAGGTTATTTGATTTTAGCCCTTTTAATCATGGGCGCCAGTTGGTTAGTGGGTGCTACTCTTAAAAATAAGTTTGCCCATTACTCCAAATTGTATTTGCAAAATGGGCTAAGCGGTAAAGAGATTGCCGAACAAATGCTCCACGACCACGGGATTACGGATGTAAGGGTTATTTCTACTCCAGGCATGTTAACCGATCACTATAATCCGCTTGATAAAACCGTAAATTTGAGTGAAGGGGTCTACCATCAACGCAATGCCGCTGCGGCTGCCGTTGCCGCTCATGAGTGTGGACACGCGGTGCAACATGCCAAAGGATACCACTGGTTAACCCTGCGTTCGCAGTTGGTGCCGATTGTTTCGTTTGCTTCCAATATCATTCAATGGGTTTTGCTCGCTGGAATTTTACTGATTAAAATTTTCCCTTCATTGTTGTTTATTGGAATTGTTTTGTTTGCTACAACGACTTTATTTTCGATTATTACCCTCCCCGTAGAGTACGATGCGAGTAACCGTGCCTTAGCTTGGTTGCGCAATCAAAATAAGGTTAATCAAGCCGAATATGCCGGTGCAGCCGATGCTTTGAAATGGGCCGCTCGAACTTATGTAGTTGCCGCAATTGGATCGATTGCCACCTTATTGTACTATGTGTCTATTTTTATGGGCAATCGCGATCGGGAGTGATGAGCTAAAGTGTCAACCGGCCTGCAGGTGAGTCAATTGGTTGGACTGCCAGTAGCAAGGGACGTTTTTTTGATAATTTGAATTTTGCAGTTTTTTTGCTAGTATAACTTGCTATTTTTTTAAATCAACAGGTCGGGGCTTTTTATTTTTGCGAAACAGAAAATGTGATAAGTAGAATAAATAATGCACCCCAAGCTACACCATGAATGAGAATGCATTTGGCATAATTTCCTTTGCCAAATAATTGCTTAACCAAATGTGCCATAAAATAAACCAAACTAATGGGGATAAATAAATACATTAGTGCAATTCCCATGTTGGGGTTGTCTTGGTCTCCTGGAAAAACTTCAAAACAAATTCCAGCGGTTAAGAAATAAACGGTATAAAAACCGAGGGCAAAATTTTCTTTTGTCAATTTTGATAGCATTTCCAATCCAATTTAAATCCTATTCCACTGCAATTTTATCGGGATTATAGCCCAAATAGGGGAGTGTGGTCTCTTTAAAAATAACTCCGTAGTCTTCCAATTCGGCAAGTATCGGTTCATATACTTCTTTACGAATAGGCAATTGAACACCTGGGGTCGTAATCTTACCGTTTAAAATTTGTAAAGTGGCCATCGCTACGGGTAAACCTACTGTTTTTGCCATCGCCGTGTAGGTTTGGTCATCGCCAATACATACCATCTTGGAATCGATTTGCACTTCTTTTCCATTTAAGGAGTACCCAAACTTATGATACATGACAATCATATCTTTGTCCTCTGGAGCAAGGGCCCATTTTTCATTTAAAATATGTTCAAGGATTTGCGCCGGAGTCGCATTTGGAAGTCCGATTTTCTTTTTTCCATTAAACAAATCCAATTCGAGCAACTTATCCCAAATTACATCATCTTGCTCAATGCCTAATTGTAAACGCATTTTAATTTCAACAGAATCGGTGGGGTGATAGGGAAGAAAGGAATTCACATAATCGCGGTAACTCATGTTTTCTGAGTTTTCCATACAATAGCTGTCATCGGTCATGCCCAATTGCACAAAAACATTCCACGCTCTTGAATACCCCACACGGCGAATAGTTCCTCGATATAATGTTAACACGTCATCCAGGCCATACACGCTGCGGTATTTCAAAGAATCGCGGTTGGCATAGGCCTCAAATTTTCCATATCCTTCGACATGCAAAAATTCAGTTCTACGAAACAATCGGTTATAGGGAATGTATTTGTATTTGCCTTCTTGAATAAATTTAGCGGCTCCACCTTGTCCCGCCAAAACCACGTTGCGTGGCGCCCAAGTAAATTTATAATTCCAAAGATTATTGTCTGATTCAGGAGCTACCAATCCCCCACAAAATGATTCAAACAAGAGCATTTTACCGCCTTTATCCCGAATTTCATCAATCACTTTCATCGCACTCATGTGATCAATGCCGGGGTCGAGCCCAATTTCATTCATGAAAATTAAGTGGTTGGCTTTGGCCTCAGCATCCAAGGCTTGCATGGCATCCGAAATATAGGATGCGGTGACCATATGTTTTTTAAATTGAATACAATCTTTTGCAATTTCAATGTGCATATGAGCCGGAAGCATTGAAATAACAATATCGGCTTTGGCTATTACGGATTGTCGTTGCTCGGTATTGTGAATATCTAATTGAATTGCCGTTGCATTCGGATGTTGAGCTGTTTTACGTTGCGCCAATTCCAACGACAAATCGCCAATCGTAATGTGGAGCTGTTGCTCGTTAGATTTCTCCAACAAGTAGTGGATTAATGAGGAGGCCGATCGCCCCGCTCCAATGATTAATACATTTCTCATTTGGTTGGTTTGTTGGAACAAATGTATAAAAAGCCCCACGGATAACCCAAAAAACCGAATCAAATACCCGACTTTCCTTATTCTAAGTCGTTCTCTAATTGTTCCAGTTCTTGTTTTGCCTCTTGTTTTGCTTCTACTTTTTGTTGTTCAAACGCTTGATCTGTAGCGACTTCATCTTCTATTAGGAAGGTTTTACCTAAAACACCCAGTATACACACATAAACTACTATAAACAAACGTTTAGGCCATTTGCGTTGATCGGGTGCCGATTTTAAAAACGCAAGTACAATAAATACTAATGCAGGGATAAGCACCACAAAAGCTAAGGTATCAAGGGGTAATACCGAGAAAACCACGCTTAATACCGAAAATAGATAGGCTAAAAATAAAAAGGTCGTTCTCATCTTACAATCCCGATGCTGAAGTCAATTTTAATTCTCCCGTTCCAACCGGAATGCTAAATTTCATCAAAGCCGGAACTTGATGTTCATCGGCGGTAAGCCAAATCAAATTCTTGTCTTTTCCGCGAAGCGCATCTGTTTTAGCGCCTATTGATAATTTATGACAGGATTTCGAACCCAAATTTCCGGCGGAAATCGTTTCTTTCCCCATGTATTTTAATGAAACCGGAATTTGTTTTTCGTCAAATACAATCGTAAATGCTTTGGTTTGTCCCGTTTTCATTTGTGATAAATCCAACTGCCGTACTTTGTATAAAAGCGTTATGGCATCAACCGTATTTGCTCCTATAGTAAACGTACGCACCGTTTCGGGTTTGTTGCGTTTTTTGGCGGTACTTGTAACCGAAGTGCCTTTGAAAACATACTTTTCTTTTTTAGTATACCCGCCTTCATCAATACTCCTTTTGTATAAATTGGGTTTTAAAGAGCCTGGAGTAACATAGGTTTCATACAAGTCACGGATTTTAAAAAATTTATCCCATTTGCTAAAGGTGGTTAATTCACAACTTAAATGCAAATATTGATTTTTGGAAGTACTAACATTTTCTGTACTCATGGTAACTTGAGCCAAATGGGTCATCAATCCACTCATGTTGTAAGAACCCGCATATACCAATTTTTCACCTGCTGGGATGGGTTTACTACTACCTCGATTAAAGGAACAAAGAATAAGGACAATGCCCAGAAAAATAAAAATCTTTTTCATGACTAAAATTTGATTGCAAATATAAAAATTTAAAAAACACGATTCCCGATAAAGAAATATCAAAATGACTTGGGAATTCCAGTTAATAACCGATAAATTTGTGAATTATTGTTGATATTATGGATAAAAAAATACTATCTACTGCTGGTTTTCTTGGTATGACTGCAATTCTATTAGGCGCTTTTGGAGCCCATGCGTTAAAAGAAGTACTCGATACCGAGGCTTTAGCAACCTTTGAAACAGGGGTGAAATACCAAATGTATCATGCGTTGTTGCTTTTGTTTTTAGGAAGTAATGCCTCAATTTCTTCCCAATTGAAAACATGGGTTTATCGATTGGTCCTGATTGGTGTGGTTTTGTTTTCGGGTTCGATTTACCTTCTGGCTACCAAGAGTTTAAGTGGTATGGAGACAAAATTTGTTGGACCACTTACTCCTGTAGGCGGGAGTTTGTTAATTGGAGCGTGGGGCATTTTAATGGTTCATTTTTTAAAGAAAAAAGCATAAAATTTGGGCCAACTACAACGATGTAATAATTAATTTTTACCTTTGTATCAAATTTTAATAAACACAACAAACGAATATTCTATGGATAACCATACCCCATTTACGAAAACGATTTCGTTAGAAAAGTACGGAATAACAAATGTAGCGGAAATCGTTTACAATCCTTCTTATGAGCAGTTGTATAATGAAGCGTTGAATTCGGAACTGTCGGGCTATGAAAAAGGACAATTATCGGAGTTGGGTGCCGTCAACGTAATGACTGGTGAATTTACCGGGCGTTCCCCAAAAGATAAATATATTGTAAAAGATAGTGTAACCGAAAACACCATTTGGTGGAATTCTGATAAAGCGGCCAATGATAATAAGCCGATTTCTACGACCACTTGGAATGCGTTAAAGGAAACAACGGTACGTCAATTATCGGGTAAGCGACTTTTTGTAGTTGATGCTTTTTGCGGCGCTAATGAAAATACCCGATTAAAAGTGCGCTTTATTATGGAAGTTGCATGGCAAGCGCATTTTGTAAAAAACATGTTTATTCGCCCTACGGATGCAGAATTGGAGCAATTTGGAGAACCCGATTTTATTGTTATGAATGGTTCCAAAACATCGTTTAAAGATTATGCGGCCCACGGCTTAAATTCAGAGGTTTATATCGCCTTTAATTTAACTGAGAAAATGCAATTGATTGGCGGTACTTGGTATGGTGGTGAAATGAAAAAGGGAATGTTTGCAATGATGAACTACTATTTGCCTTTACAAGGAATGGCCTCAATGCATTGTTCTGCCAATAAAGGAAAAGACGGTGATGTTGCCGTTTTCTTTGGTTTGTCTGGAACTGGAAAAACTACCTTGTCTACTGACCCAAAACGCGAATTGATTGGTGATGACGAACACGGCTGGGATAACGACGGGGTGTTCAATTTTGAAGGCGGTTGTTATGCAAAAACAATCGATTTGAGTAAAGAAAATGAACCGGATATTTATGCGGCAATTAAGCGTGATGCTTTATTGGAAAATGTAACCTTAGATGCAGCTGGGAAAATTGATTTTTCAGATGGTTCTGTAACCCAAAACACGCGGGTGTCCTATCCGATTTATCATATCCATAATATTGTAAAGCCGGTTTCAAAAGCTGGACATGCAACCAAAGTAATCTTTTTAACTGCTGATGCATTTGGTGTAATGCCTCCAGTATCAAAATTGACACCCGAACAAACCAAATACTATTTCTTATCAGGATTTACCGCAAAATTAGCAGGAACTGAACGCGGTGTAACGCAACCAGAACCAACATTTTCGGCCTGTTTTGGAAAGGCGTTTTTAACGTTACATCCTACCAAATATGGTGAAGAGTTGGTGAAAAAAATGGAAGCACACAACGCAACAGCCTATATGGTGAATACCGGTTGGAACGGTACTGGGAAACGTATTTCTATTAAAGACACACGTGCGATTATTGATGCGATTTTAGACGGTTCGATTGAACATGCCGCTACCAAATCAATCCCAGTGTTTAATTTTACAGTGCCAACTGCATTACCCAATGTAAATCCTGCAATTTTAGATCCACGAGATACGTACGAAAATGCAGCCGACTGGAAAGCGAAAGCTACAGATTTGGCCGGGCGATTTATTAAAAACTTTGTACAGTATACCGACAATGAAGAGGGGCAACGCCTTGTAAATGCCGGTCCGCAATTATAAAACAAACCAAATTATAATAACTAACCCAATCCAGGAGTCCGACAGCAATGTCGGGCTTTTTTTATATGAAAAAGCCCGAACATTAAGTTCAGGCTATACTACTATTAATTTTAGATTGCTAATTGTAAATCACGGTTCACCGCTTATTTTCCTTTGTTAGCCTCTGTAACATATTTTTCCAACGCCATAGTCATGGAAGGTGTTTCGGGTGTAGGCGCTAAAATGTCAATGCGCAACCCGTGTTCCATAGCTTCTTTTTGGGTTGTACTTCCAAAAACAGCAATACGGGTGTTGTTTTGCTTGAAATCGGGGAAATTTTTGAACAAGGATTTAATTCCGGTCGGACTGAAAAAAGCCAGAATATCGTAATATACATCGGCTAAATCAGATAAGTCACTCATCACCGTTTTGTAAAACGTACCCGCTGTCCATTGCAATTTCAAATTGTTTAGCGTTTGCGGGATGTCGGCATTCAATTGATCTGAAGAAGGAAGTAAGAACTTCTCTTCTTTGAATTTTTTGAATAATGAGGCCATATCGGCAAAGTCTTTTTGACCAACATAAATCTTTCTTTTGCGGTAAACCACATATTTTTGAAGGTAAAAGGCAATAGCTTCCGATTGACAAAAGTAGCGTAAATCTTCAGGAACTTTATACCGCATTTCTTCCGCCACTCTAAAAAAATGGTCGATTGCATTTTTGCTCGTTAGAATAATTGCAGTAAAGTTGTTAAGATCGATTTTTTGAGCTCTGACATCTTTTGCACTTACTCCTTCCACATGAATAAAAGGGCGAAAATCAACCTTCAATTTATGCTTATGCATCAAATCGTGATACGGTGAATTTTCTACTTTTGGTTCGGGTTGGGACACCAAAATGGTTCTCACTTTTAAACTAGACATCGTTTACTCTAATTTTTTGTAATCAAATAATAGATGAAATAATAGGGCGTTATTTCGAGTGCGCAAAGATACAAAATAAAATAAAACAACTTGGAAATTACTAAATTTTGATGATTACTCAAGGAAATTAAATAAGTTAGCAAGTTTATCAGTAATAAAATAGAAATAATCACAATAATAAGCAAATTTGTTGCGTAATTGCTATAATACATTAGTGCTGCAATAGGGAATAATAGGACTCCAATGTAGGTTCTAAAGTTAACTTTTTGTAAATTAAACTCATCGATAAGTTCTTCAATACCAAAAGTTACCGCGATTATTTTTTCAATTAGAAATTTAGTAAGAATAAATACCATGAGTCCGGTAAAGATTCGCGTAAACAACATCCAATCGTTTTTAGATCCATGTTGGAAATGGGCTAGTACCATTTGAATAAAAAATGATAATGCAACAAGGTTTACGAGAAATACTAAAATGTTGAATCCACTCCATAAATGGGAACTATCGCGGTAAATTTTTGTGTATTTATCAGAAACCAGTAGTCGGATATAATCGTTAAAACGCGTTTCAAAAACCGTGCGTGCAATCACTAGTAAAGTGAGTGCCACAACAAAAATGATGGTGGCCCAATCTTTATTTTCTATGCTTCTCGGATTGAATTCAATAAGTAACATCACGTGCAAAAATACTAATTTTTATTTCCTACTGTATTATGAAATTATTAGGAAGAACGCATTTAATTTTGACTATTTTTGCAAAAATGTATTTTCCTCATGAATTGCGGTATTGTCATCATTCCGACGTATAATGAAATAGAGAATATCGAACCGATTATTCGAGCAGTTTTTTCATTAGAAAAACCTTTTCACTTACTTATTGTAGATGATAACTCACCTGATAAAACCGCAGATAAAGTTCGTGAATTACAGCAGGAATATGCGGGGCGGCTATTTTTAGAAGTTCGCACTAAAAAAGCGGGATTAGGTACGGCTTATGTGCATGGTTTTAAGTGGGCATTACAACAGCATTACGACTATATTTTTGAAATGGATGCCGATTTTTCTCATAATCCCAATGATTTGATCCGTTTGCACGATGCCATTTTAAAAGGTGCCGATTTGACTATTGGTTCTCGTTATGTTACGGGGGTTAATGTGGTCAATTGGCCGTTAAGTCGCGTTTTGCTTTCGTATTTTGCCTCGGTCTATGTTCGCTTGATTACCGGAATGAAAATCATGGACACAACAGCAGGTTATGTGTGTTACCGTCGTTCCGTTTTGGAGGCGATTAACTTAGATGCGCTTAAATTTGTAGGATATGCTTTTCAGATTGAAATGAAATACCGCGCATGGGCTAAACACTTTAAATTGGAGGAGGTCCCTGTTATTTTTACCGACCGGACCAAAGGACAATCAAAAATGAGTGGTTCTATTATTAAAGAAGCGGTTTTTGGAGTACTCTCCCTTCGAATTAAAAAATTATTCAACCGATTATAAAATGAATACGATTCTCATTAAACAGGCCAAAATTGTAAATGAAGGTTTGATTACTGAAGGCGATGTCCTGGTTAAGGATGGATTTATTGCCCAAATAGGAACCAATTTAACCGTTGATGGCGCGCAAATTATCGATGCAAAAGGCAATTATTTGTTGCCTGGAGTTATTGATGATCAGGTGCATTTTCGAGATCCAGGTCTTACTCACAAAGGCGATATAGAATCAGAAAGTAGAGCTGCAGTAGCCGGTGGAGTAACATCGTATATCGATCAGCCCAATACGGTTCCCCATGCGGTTACTCAAGAACTATTAGCTCAAAAATACCAAAATGCGGCAGGTCGTTCGTATGCCAATTATTCTTTTATGATGGGCGGTACGAATGATAATTTGGAGGAAATTCTAAAAACAAATCCCAGAGATGTAGCAGGGTTGAAATTATTTTTAGGCTCGTCAACCGGAGATATGCTTGTGGATAGTTCGGCAGCTATTGAATCGATTTTCACGCATACTCCCTTATTAATTGCGGTACATTGTGAAGATGAAACTACAGTAAAAAATAATTTGGCCCACTATAAATCTCAATTCGGTGATGACATTCCGGTTGCCTACCATCCGGTTATTCGAAGTGAAGAAGCCTGCTATTTGTCATCTTCCAAAACGGTAGCTTTAGCCAAAAAAACGGGTGCACGTTTGCATGTCTTTCATATTTCAACGGCAAAGGAGTTGGCTTTATTTGATAATTCGATCCCACTAGCGGAAAAGAAAATTACAGCCGAAGTTTGTATCCACCATTTGTGGTTTACAGATGAAGACTATACTTCAAAAGGGAACTTTATTAAATGGAATCCAGCGGTAAAGACCGCCGCTGATCGCGAAGCGCTTTGGAAAGCAGTTCTGGATGATACAATCGATGTAATTGCTACCGATCATGCGCCCCACACCTTAGCTGAAAAAGAACAGCTGTATACAAAAGCCCCATCAGGAGGACCATTAGTGCAACATTCTTTAGTGGTCATGTTGGAGGCTGTTCGCGAAGGCAGAATTTCATTAGAAAAGGTAGTCCAAAAAATGGCGCATAACCCAGCGCAATTATTTCAGATTGAGAAACGGGGGTTTATAAGAGAAGGATATCATGCCGATTTGGTCTTGGTTGATTGCAATTCGACTTGGACTGTTGATGCTTCCAATATTTTATATAAATGCGGATGGTCGCCATTGGAAGGAACAGAATTTCATTCTCAAATCACCCATACCCTTGTCAATGGTATTTTAGTTTATGAAAATGGAAAAGTTCATGAGCTACGCGCGGGCCAACGGTTATTGTTTAATCGAAACGAATAGCGTATGAAAAGTAGTTTAGTTTTTATTTTAGGGATATTCGTTTTGGTCAGTTGTAAAAACAAGGTCCTTGATGAACCTGCCCATCCTATAGAAAAAGAAACCATGGTCAATATTTTATATGATTTGGCTGTTTTAGAGGCTGCACGAAGTCAGGCTTATGCGTCACAAGTTAATTATCCAACTGCAATAGCATTTGTTAAAGAAAAATATAAAATAGACAGTTTAACATTAGCTGAAAATACAAAGTATTATGCTTCTGATATGAAGGAGTTCAAAAAAATGTATGATGAAGTGAAGGAGCGTCTTGCCAAGGATCGTGAAGCAATGGGCGAATCATTAAATAGCTCGGGATATTCTAATATGCCTACTGAAGAAGGTGTCGTAAAATAGCTTAATAGGTTGCAATGATCGATTGGATATAGGTATCGATCGATTCAAATTCATAAGAAAGCACATTTTTTATTTTTGTATTGGCTATTTGGTCTTTATTATACAACGATTGTATACCTACCCGTGTAATCTTTCTTTTCGTTCGCAAAAGAATTGAACACAATTGATCCAAACGCCAGTAGGCAAGAAGCATCCATTTCTTCGCATTGAATTGCGGTGGCTTTCTGTGAAACGCAGTAGCAATGGTTGAAATAATGTCTTCGAAAGTTCGATTTTCGGCAACTACGATAAACCGTTCCCCGTGAATTGACGACTCCAACAAAGCGCACATTATTTTCACAACATCCCAAACCCCTACATAGCCAGTAATTCCATTGGTGTAAAAAGGCATTCCTTTTTTGATACGATGTACAAAAGCACTACTTCCTTGCATAGAATTTCGATTTTTTACATAGGGTCCGAGTATGATTCCGGGATTTACAATAACCACTTGTAGTCCCTCTTGCTGTCCGCGCCAAACCTCCATTTCTGCACCATATTTTGACAGGGCATAATCACTATGATGTAAATCGGGGTTCCAACCGCAGGTTTCATCAATTTGGGATTGCCCGGGACTTAATGTTCCTAGAGCTGCAATTGAACTTACATGGCACAATTTTAATACGTTCTTGTCAATGCAAAAGTTGACGATATTGGCAGTTCCTTCAATGTTGGTTTTTCGAAGTAGGTTTTCATCGTTAGGGTCAAATGAAATTTGTCCCGCACAATGGTAGACTTTTGTAATGTCTTGAAAGGCAATTTCTAGGGAAGGGATATCTAAAATATCAGCATTTACCCATGAAATAGCAGCAAACAATTCTATTTTTCCATAACTGGCAAAAAGCGATTTTACCCCTTCTATTTGGGATTCATCTCTATAGATTGCTCGTACAGGCAGGTTGGCATTTTCTGCTAAATGCAATACCAAATGCGAACCAACTAATCCTGTACTACCCGTAACTAAAATCATAATTCAAAGGTACGTCTTATCCTTGAATTTTAATAGAAAAACCAATGTACAAAACGGGATCGTTTTGAATTTGCTTTAGGGGATTTGAAAAAGAAAGTTTAAAAAAATAAAATTGAAGTTCAAAAACGGTGAGTTAAGGTTATTTTAACGCACCGTTATTGATCATTCTCCGATATTAAAATGTGAAATCGAGGAGAGATTAAGGTGATATCCCATTAGAACTTAACGTTCTAAACGTATGATTTTACCTCGGTCATCCATAAGCGACATTATAGCGCTGTTGTCTACATTTATTCCGTTAATAAAATAGCATTTTTCAAAACCATCGGCATCCATTTCTTTAAGAAAACGATCCGTCGGGTCGTCGGAAGGTGTACCGCTACAGGTTGTACAAATTTCATAGAAAGAACTACTAACGAGAGTACCATTACTATAGGTGTTTTTCACTCCATTGTTTAAATATTCATACGTGTCTGCAGGCGATCCTTCAAGATGCCAAGTGCCTAAAATTTCTTGATTGAGATTGGTTGTTTGTGCTGTTGTGCTTTTGGACGCACTAAACAAAGGATTCATTTTCGTATAGGCAAGCGCTAAACTTAATCCAAGTAAGGCTACTAATGGAATTATAATTTTTTTTGATTTCATAGTGTTAACAGTTTAATTTCAGTATTGATAGATTAAAGGTATTCATTCGAATTTGCCGATTATTGGCATTAACAAAACTATTTACTCGGTTTGTAACCGCATTTACTTCGGCATTTTCAACATCAAGTGTATCGAGGATTTTTGTTTTAAAATACCATAAACCACTTAAAACAGCATGCAATTGGTTAGGATCGGCCAAGTCATTGGGGTGGGTATACGGTACTGTAATGTTGTTGGCCGCTAAATAATTAAGGTAATTGGTGTAGTTGTTTTTGAACGTAAGTTGAAAAATACCTCTTCCGCGGTACAACCAACCATCGCCACTATTTTGGTCACCATTTCCCATTCTACAACAATACACAAAATTAGCAAGCAGTTGTGGATTGTTGATGTAATTGTAGGGTGGTGTTAAATTTGGGTTTGAAGTTGAAAACTTAGTAGGCCATGTGCGAACCAGTGAAGCGGCAGTCGTATAATTCAAATTTTCTTGACTATCCAACAGTGCAATTCCTCCAGTTTCGCCCTTTACTTGCGCTAAAAAATGCGCTAATTTTTTTTCAGAATCAATTCCAAATTTTGAGCCGTATTGTTTGAGCTGATTGTAAAACGTTGCAATTGTTTCTGCTGAAGCGTTGGGGAAAATCTCCTGTAATTTAGCCGCAGTGAGACAATCGAATGGGTTTTTCTTTGGAGGAAGAATTCCAATAATTCCCGCGGGATTGCAGGGATCATCAGCCATTCTGCAGCTGGGCGAAATCGTATAGGTAATTACAACAGAATAGGTGTATCCTGGATAGGTTCCATTACCACAAAACGAACTGCTGTAATCGTCCCAATTGGGATAGCTTCGGCCACAAGAACATTGGTAACTAATGCTTACTCCAGTAATACAGCCATTATCTCCACCTCCGCCACTAGGATCGCCTGCGGCAGGATAAGTACTTCCGTTGCCATTTCCGGGGTCTGGCAGTTGTATTCCGCCACCCGATTCGGGAGGTGAAGGCTGGTCGCCAATTGTAACGCTAACTTCTTCGCAAGGGGTTTCAATTGTAGACAAGTCCGAAGCGGTAACTTCCCCTTTAAATTCTTGAAAGGGTTTTAAATTGGCGTTAAATTGTGCAGCAAATTCTTCATTCATTTCATATTTCATTAAGGTTACTTCGAGTTCACCTGCTTTGTCGGTGAGAATTAGATTATGAAATGTTTGCGCATTGTCTAAGGGGTGATTAACAACCTTAAACGTATAGTTTTTTACTCCAATGGAATCAATTACAGCAAGAATTGAGCTAAAATCAATTGCTCCGCTACTGGTTCGCGCTGCGGCTTCCGTTATGTCAAAGAGCTGTATTGTTGATCCTTTTCGGTTTAAAGTGCTTAAAAGTTTTTGTGCAATATTTTGGGCCGCGGCTCCGGTTAGGGTTTGGATGCGTTGTTCACCATGGTGATGCGCATCATTTGGATTGTGAAATTCGTTTTCGAGTTGGCAGCTAAATCCAATAGCGGCTAAAAGTAGCAACGCGGTTACTACATACAATTTACTTCGCTTCATTGTGTTTGAATTAGGTTGATAAAAAAATGAGATGGCGTTTAAGAAGGGCTTTTCATGAGGGAAGTGTACTGTTTTTTACTGTTTCATAGGCCTACAATTTAAAGTGTAAAATTATCCATTGTTGTTGGCTTATGGGTATGCAAAAAGTGTATGATTTGTTAAATAATTGTCAACCATTTTTTCTCCGCTTTAAAAATGGGTTAATTAGCCCTGATCGCAGCAAAAATCCTGTCGGCGGGAGGTTGGGTTTTCCGACTGCCGGCAGATTGTAGCGTAGAGCAGGAGGATACGTGTTGCAAACCCTAGGGCTGCTGCTCCAAATCAATAATTCGTGTATCTTTGCGCAAAAATTTTATCCTATGAACAATTTAGTTGAAGAATTGCAATGGCGTGGACTGGTACATGATATTATGCCGGGAACGGAAGAGCAACTTTTAAAAGAAGCAACTTCGGTTTATATTGGGTTTGATCCCACCAGCGATTCATTGCATATTGGGAGTTTAGTTCCGATTATATTGTTGGTTCATTTGAAAAATTTTGGCCACCGACCAATTGCATTAGTTGGCGGTGCTACAGGAATGATTGGCGATCCTTCAGGAAAATCGGATGAGCGTAACTTGTTGGATGAAGCTGCTTTGCAAAAAAATGTGGTGGGAATCAAAGGGGTATTGTCGCGTTTTTTGGATTTCAATTCAGAAGGACCTATAGCTCCTGTTTTGGTGAATAATTACGATTGGATGAAAGATTTTTCCTTTATCGCTTTTGCGCGTGATGTAGGAAAACGAATTACTGTAAACTATATGATGGCCAAGGATTCGGTTAAGAAACGTTTGAGTGGAGAGACCGGTTCTGGAATGAGTTTTACGGAGTTTACCTATCAATTGATTCAAGGATATGATTTTTATTATTTGCATAAACACTACCATTGTTTCTTGCAAATGGGAGGTTCTGATCAGTGGGGGAACATTACTACCGGTACCGAGTTAGTTCGCCGAATGAATGACGAGCACGCCAAAGCATTTGCAATGACTTGCCCATTAATTACCAAAGCCGATGGGTCTAAGTTTGGAAAAAGTGAAGGTGGAAATGTATGGTTGACAGCAGATAAAACATCGGTTTATAAGTTTTATCAATTTTGGTTGAACACAACCGATTTGGATGCAGAAAAATATATTAAAATATTTACTTTTTTAGATCAGTCAACCGTTGCTTCACTAATAACCGAACACCAGCAAGCACCGCATTTACGCCTACTACAAAAGCGATTAGCAGCGGAAGTTACTGTTTTCGTTCACGGGCAAGAAGCGCTAGAAAAAGCGATTTTTGCATCAGCGGCATTTTTTAGTCCGACCATGAATGAATTAAAACAATTGGATGCACAAACTTTTGTTGAGGTATTTGAAGGGGTTCCAGTTGCGCAAATTTCTGCTGCTGAATTGGAAAAAGGATTGGATATGGTAGGTGCGTTGGCTGCTAAAACGGGATTCTTGAGTTCAAACAGTGAGGCAATGCGCGAACTAAAACAAAATGCGATTGCGTTGAATAAAGTAAAAGTAACTCAAGAATATACGATTACTACGTCAGATTTGATTCACGAAAAATACGTTCTCCTTCAAAAAGGGAAGAAAAATTATTATTTATTAGTAGTAGACTAGTGCGATAGGTTTTGAGGAGGAGTCTTTTTACTTTGACGGATTAAAAAATTAGAAATAAAAGAATTATAACGTTATAATTTTTTATCCACTTCACAAGTCAAATAACTTTTAATATCGTAAACCACCGATTTCTTTTTTAAATAGAGCGTTGGATTAAACGATTTAAACGCATCATGCTTTACTGCGAGAACAGCAGCATGGTATTTTTGAGTTTCGGGTAGATTGGGCAGTAGTTGAATCCCGTATTCATGTTTAACTTCGTTTTTGTCGGCTAATGGGTCATAGACATCAACCTTAAATCCAAAATTAACGAGTGCTTTATATAAATCGACCACTTTTGTATTCCTAATGTCATTGCAGTTTTCTTTAAAAGTAATACCTAAGAGGAGTAGCTTCGAATTTTTAATTTTTATTTTTTTGTCAAGCGTAATTTTTACGATTTCAAAAGCAATAAAAGTACTCATGCTATCATTCATTCGGCGTCCAGCAAGAATAATTTCCGGATGATATCCTAGTTCTTGCGCTTTGTTGGCTAAATAGTAAGGGTCAACTCCGATACAATGACCACCCACTAATCCCGGTCGGAAATTGATGAAATTCCATTTAGTTGCTGCAGCATCGAGAACCTCATGTGTATCAATATTCATTAGGTTAAATATTTTTGAGAGTTCATTAACAAAAGCAATATTGATATCCCTCTGGGCATTTTCAATAACTTTTGCAGCTTCAGCTATTTTAATACTAGAAACAGGGAATGTTCCTGCTTTTATTACCGATTTGTAGAGTTGATCAATTTTTTCAGCTGCTATCGGGTTTGAACCTGAAGTTATTTTGATAATATTTTCAACAGTATGTAATTTATCACCGGGATTAATTCTTTCCGGTGAATAGCCCGCATAAAAATCAAAATTATACTTTAACTTGCTATATTTTTCAATAACAGGAATACAAATTTCTTCTGTAGCACCCGGGTAAACGGTAGATTCAAAAACTACAATCGATTCTTTGCCTATCGATTTACCAACCAATTCACTAGCTTTTAACAATGGAGAAAAATCGGGGTTATTAAATTTATCTGTCGGTGTAGGAACAGTAATAATGTAAAATGTAGCGTTTTTGATTAAATCGGTAGAAGTTGTAAACTCAATACCATTGCTAGTATTTGTATTTTGTAGTGATTTTAAAGCTTCGGAAGTAACTTCGTTGGTTTTATCAATAAAGGATTCTAACTCTTGAATTCTTTTCTTATTAATATCAAAACCGATTACTTTATATTTTTCAGCCAAAAGCATGCCAAGTGGCAGTCCAACATAGCCAAGACCAATAACGACAATTTTCATTAATTTTATCTATTAAAATACCTCTTGCTTAGCGATTTATATTCATTTACAATAATCTTCCAAAGGTTGGCTTGATCAAATTTTTCAGCGATTACACTTCTGGAATTTTGTTTTAATTTCTGATATAATTCTTGCTCGCTGCTAATTTTTTGCATTGCATCTAAAAGTGATTTCTCATTCTTTTGAGGAATAAGAAGGCCATTTATTTCAGGAATTATGATTTCATCACATCCATTAATATTTGTTGTAATTACAGGTAATTCCATTGCGCCGGCTTCCATTACAACATTTGGGAATCCTTCTCTATAGCTAGGAAATACAAATACATCGGAAAGTTTGTAGAATTTCCTTACGTCTGATTGGTATCCTGTAGTGATTATATTTGTATTGGTTTTAATCTGGGTTAGAGTTTCATGTTGAAGCGGATTTAAATCTTCTTCAAATGGCCCAACGAGTAAAAGTTTAAATTGATTGTTAGGGTTTTCTAATTTAGAGAATGCCCTAACTAATTCATTAATTCCCTTGTCGCTTACAACTCTACCAACAAACAAAAACACGAAATCGTTCGCATCAATACCATACTCATTTCTGTAGGCTAGTTTTGAATTTAAGAACTCACTTTTTGGGTCAAATTGTTTTAAATCAATACCATTGGTGCTTCCATTACCCAAAACTTTTATTTTAAAGGAGAATGGAAACAGTGATTTGATAATTTTTAGAATATTAAATGAGTTAGCATATACATGAGTTGCACATGAATAAGTTATCGATTCACAAAGGATAAGTAATTTTTTTTTCAATCCTTTTGCTTCAACTAATGGTAGTCCACTAATGGTGTGCATTCGAACAGGTACGCCACTTAATTTTGAGGCAATCATTCCTACTAAACCTGCTTTTGGGGTATGTGTATGAACAATTTCAGGTTTTATTTCTTTGAGAAAACGATACATTTTTAAAATAGAGATAAAGTCTTGAATTGGAGTTATTTTTCTAGACATCTCAATATTTTTGACTTTAATTTTTTCCTTTTCTCCAATTTTTTTTAAGTAAGCTTCGTCCGAAGATACAGCGATAACTTCAAAATAATTATTTACATAATTTAATTGACCATTCAGTAATTTATCAAGTGATAATGGAACAGTTGTAATACGAACCACTCGGATTTTATTAGTGTTGTCTGATTGATTTAAATTCACTACTTCTTTTTGTTCAATAGTTTTTATTGGAGCTAAAGGTTGCGTATTTTGTGCAATAAAATGATTCGCTCTCTTTTTAACTATTTTTACAGTAGCATTCATTTGGAGATTGGATTATTTTAATTTAAAAATTACTCTACGAACAAGTTTTCTTGCATCTGTGGCATTAATATCAACGGTTTGATCTGTGCCGCCTGAGATAGCATTCAATCGATTTTCTTCAATCCCGGATTTTACTAAAATATTTTTCACATTAGTGGCTCTTGCTAAGGCTAATTTTTGGTTATATTCTTTATTCCCTTTTGCATCGGCATAGCCAACAATAGTTAGATTTGAGGCAGGATTTTGTTTTAAGTAATTCAGGATGAAATAAATACCATCGTATGAAATGGTGTTAGGTGTAGCGCTATCAATATCAAAAAGTATAGAAATGTAGCCTTCGTCAATAGATTTTTTAAAGAAATTAGAAGATTCTTGGCTAGAATTGAAAGCGTTTGCTTGTTCTGCTGAACCGTATTTCTTTTCTAAATACCGCTCCAATTCATCGGGTACGCCATTTTTATTAACATCAACCATTACACCTCTTGAATCTACAGCCACACCAGCTACCGAATTATTCTCAGCATCTAGGTAATCAGCAACACCATCCTTATCGGTGTCGTTCATTTTAGTTTCGATATCCTCAATTCGTGCCTCTAGTTTTTTATTTTTATTTTCTAAATCAACTATTTCTTTATTGTCTGATTTCCATTTTAATAATTTCCCAAAAGAGTAAGAGAATCCTAGAGAAGCATTAATCATGTGACCATACAAATTATTGTTAGGATTAGAATAGGTTCCATCCCAAGTATAATGTTGTCTAAAATTGTGTATTGAGATTAAGTCTAAATGGACAAATCCTTGTTTGGTAATTCGATACATCGGTGTTAGTCCGAATACAACACCGCCATTCAACTCTCTTCTTCCAGCTACAGGGCTGTTGTTGGAGGTTATTTTTTGTAATGTTGATAGTACAATTCCACTATGAAAAAGTAATTTAAAGCGAGAATCTTCAGCGTTAAACTTGATATAATGATTTAAATCCAATACGGTTTCTAAACTAAATCTAAACTGTGCCGTTTCGAATGATTTACTTTTATTTTCTTTTTCTCTAAAACGATCAAATGCAAGCGTGCTTTTGAAACCAACTGCTTTAGTGAAGGAGTAGTTGATACCAACCATATAAGAATTTATATCAATCACACCAAATTTCTTTTTATTATTTGTTGAAAAAAAGCTATCTGAAAACGGAACGATACCTTTACTTTCACCAATGGCCATTTCAAAACGCCATCTGTAATTATTTAAATTTGATAGGGTTGAATCTTTAATTTTTTCAGTTTCGGGTTGAACACTTTCCGCATTTTCTTGAGCAGTAGAAAATTGCGTAATCAATAAAATTAAAAGTAAATTAAGCGTTGATTTCATGTGAGATTCTAATAATTGTTCGGCAAATATAATAGTAAAATATATCCAATTTTTGATGAATAAATTACATAATGATACCGAAACGTTTAGATAACATTAGAAGGAATAACAAGCCGTTTTTATTTGAAAAAATATAGTTTAAGTAATTTAAAATCAAATACATATAAAAAATAATGTGAATTAAAAAAGGTTAATTTTAAGTTAACTTTTATTGTTGCATATTGTCTTTATTTTGGCTTTTTAAATTTTAACTATGAAAACAAGATTATTGTTACTGTTCACGTTTTTTAGTGCCTATGTATTTGCGCAAAATGGTTCTTTACGTGGTACGGTTGTAGATGCAAAAAATGGAACTACATTAATAGGTGTAAATGTGGTTATTAAGAGTGCTAAAAAAGGGACGATTACCGATGGCGATGGTAAGTTTACTATAGGAGGTATAGAACCAGGCATTTATGAAATTGAGTTTACAATGATTGGTTATCTTCCAAAAAATGTAACAGAAGTTACTATTATAGCAAATGAAGTAGCTGAATTGAATGTTACTTTAGAGGAACAAAAAAATACTTTAGAGGAAGTAGTAATTACAAAAACAAGAGCAAAAGCAGAATCGATAAAATCGCTTTTAACACAGCAAAAAAATAATGCAAGTGTTTCAGATGGTATTTCAGCAGAGTCGATAAAGAAAACACCAGATAGAACTACATCCGATGTTTTGAAACGAATTAGTGGTGCGAGTGTGCAAGACAATAAATTTGTCGTTATTCGCGGTTTAAATGATCGGTATAATGTTGCATTTTTAAATGGTGCGCCGTTACCGAGTTCCGAGTCGGATAGAAAAGCATTTTCATTTGATATTTTTCCTTCCAATCTTTTGGATAATTTGATTATAACCAAAACCGCTACACCCGATTTGCCTGCCGATTTTGCAGGGGGTGTTGTACAAATTAACACCAAGGCGGTTCCCGATAAAAACTTTCAAACGATTTCAATAGGTTCTGGTTACAATACGATAACTACCTTTAAAGAGCAACGAACCTATGCGGGAAGTTCAACGGATTGGATAGGTTATGACAATGGTGTTCGTGCCATACCGAGCACATTGCCTTCTACCGCAGTATTTAATACATTACCGTATCAAGACAAAGCGCAATTAGCTAAAACGTTTGAGTATGATTGGAGAATTAACGATCAAAAATTTGCGCCCAACTATAATTTTCAATACAGTTTAGGAAGGAGTATAAAATTTGGAGAGAAAACATTAGGTCTTATTTTTTCATTATCAAATACGAAATCAAACAATTTTGCCAACGTAAAGCGTTTTGATTATGATAACCCCGACCCAACCTCTACATTGTTAATCTCTCGTTTTTCTGATAACAATTATACGGAACAAGTCATGACTGCTGGTTTGGCTAATTTAGCTTTCAAGTTTAGCGAAAACCACAGTTTGTCGTTTAAAAACATTTACAGTATTAATTCAACAGATTTGGTAGTTGAACGAAATGGACAGCGCGATATTAATGACACTCGTTTTCTTCAAGCAGATGTGCGTTGGTTTACGAGTAATAAAATTTATTCTGGACAGTTTGGTGGAGACCACTCATTTAATAATAAAAAACAAAAATTATCTTGGAATGCATTTTATAGCGATATTGTTCGAAGCATTCCTAATCTTAGAAGAAATATTTATTCAATCACTGACCCCAACAGTACCGATCCAAATTTAAATTCACCTCGGGCAGAAATCGCCGCCAACAATGGAGGTCCTGATTATGGTGGAGGAATGTTCTTTTCTGAAAATAACGAAAATATAAAAGGAGGAAAATTAGATTTACTTAATAAGTTTAATTTAGGTAAAGAAATCATCAACGAATTTAAAGTAGGTGGATTGATACAAAAAAGGTCTCGTGATTTTTTTGCACGCCAACTACAATACAATGCATTGGCTTTAGGCGGTACTTTTGATTCAAACTTATTGAGTTTACCTAATGATCAAATTTTTAATTTGAACAATATGGGTGTTATTTCACCAGGTGTGAATGGCTTCACTATCGCTGATTTTACAAAATTTACCGACTCGTACACTGCAGGATCTGATTTAGTGGCGGCTTATGCGATGTTAGATAACCGCTACAAATTTTTAAGGTTGGTTTGGGGTGTTCGTTATGAAGAATATACGCAACGAATTAATTCTAGACTTACGGAATTTGATTTCTTGGCTCTGGAAGACAAAATCGACAATATTTTACCATCAGTTAATTTAATTATCTCATTAAATTCAAAACAAAATTTGCGTTTTAGTTATTCTAAAACCTTAAATCGACCTGAGTTTAGGGAGTTAGCCCCTTTTGGTTTCTATGACTTTACCAACCAATTCTTTACACAAGGAAATCCAACATTAAAGACGGGAGAAATTAAAAATTTTGATATCCGCTATGAAATTTTTCCAGGTAAAAATCAAATTTTTTCGGTTTCCTATTTTAGAAAAAATTTCAAAAATCCTATTGAAATCCAACAGCAAGTTAACAACAAAACAATTACCTATGTAAATGCAAATGCAGCAACCAATAGTGGAATTGAGTTAGAGTTTAGAGCGGTATTGAGTAGTTTATTAAAATTCCCTAACTTGACAATCTTAGATGATATTACTTTGTTTTCAAATATTGCAGTAGTCAAATCAGAGGTTGATATAACTAATTTAAACACTGCAAATATTGATACAAAAAGACCGCTACAAGGACAGTCACCATATGTGGTTAATGCGGGATTGCAATATTTGAATAACGAAAACGGGTGGTCGATATCGGCTAATCTAAATCGAACTGGGAACCGAATTGCTTTTACAGAAAGTGAAGTAAGACCCGCTATTTGGGAGAAAGGAAGAACGTTCATCGATTTACAGATTTCAAAAACTTTTAATAAAAAAATGGAAGTTAAGTTGAATGTTCAAAACCTCTTGGCTCAAGATCTAATTTTCTATCAAAATAATTATAAGAATTCGGTTCGTTATGGAACTCTAGAAACTTTAGCAAATCAAGTTTTTACCGGAGACTATCATTATCAAGATGGTTTCAATGAAAAAGAGGATGATGTAATCTGGAGAACAAATTTTGGGCAAAGCATTTCGTTGACATTTACCTATAATTTTTAAAGTAGCACTTTACTTATAGTAAAAGACACCTAATATTTAGGTGTCTTTTTTTTAACATTAAATTTAAGTTTCATTAACTAAATAATCACGATATGGTAATGCTATATTTTCGATAAATAAATGCTTTGAAATTAGATTTGTATTCAAAATAACCCTAATATTTTAACTTATGAAAAAAAATTATTTTTTGCCATTTCTTTTGCTATTAGTTAGCTTAGTGAATGCGCAAATTGATCAAACCTCTTATAGAGGTGCATTTGCACCGGCTCCAACGCCGATGTGGACGGATTCTTGGACAAATTATGATCCAAAAAATGAAGCTTATCCAGATGGTACTGTTGTAAATGTAACAACTGATATCACAGCAAACACCACATGGACTACCGGGAAAACATACTACATTACCGGACTTATTTATGTGCGTAACAATGCTACTTTAACTATACAGCCCGGAGTTGTTGTTAAAGGTGTGTACACTAATTCAGGAACAGCGTTGATTATTACCAAAGGGGCAAAATTAAACGCGGTAGGAACCGCTTCTAATCCAATTGTTTTTACTTCTGCTAAAACAGTAGCTGAAGGAAGACAGCCTGGTGATTGGGGTGGAATTGTTTTACTTGGAAAAGCTAAATTTAATATTAACAATGGGGTGAACAACATCGAGGGTATTACTGCGTCTGTAAATACTGAATACGGTGGAGGTACTTCGCCTATTGATAATGACAGCTCAGGAACCTTGAAGTATGTTCGTATTGAGTTTGGTGGTTTCGTTTTCTCGCCAAATAACGAGATTAATGGTTTAACAATGGGAGCAGTTGGTAGTGGAACAACTATTGACTATGTACAAGTATCGTATGCTAATGATGATGCATTTGAGTGGTTTGGTGGTTCTGTAAATTGTAAACACTTAGTTGCATTCCGTAATTTGGATGATGATTTAGATGCTGATAACGGTTACAAAGGTGCTGTTCAGTATGTATTGTGTGTTAAAGATCCTGCATTAGCAGATAATCCATCGGTTTCTACTTCTGAAGGATTTGAGGTAGATAATAACCCTGCTGGTACTACAGTTTCTTCGCCAAATGATAACACAACTGCAATTTTTACCAATGTTACTATGATTGGGCCAGCAGTGAGAGCTACTTTATCGCCTGCAACTTCTTTGGCTTCTGGTCATGAGCGTGCTTTACGTTTACGAAGAGCTTGCCAAGTTAAAATCTACAACTCCATTTTCATGGACTTTAAAAACAATTTCGTTTTTATTGATGGATCTGCAACTGTTACTAATGCAAACAATGGTTTGTTGAAATTTAAAAATAACATTATTGCAGGTACAGCTAATTCTTCTTTCACAGGTGGTATTAATCCAACTTCGTTAAACTCATGGTTTACTTCTAATGGGAATTCATTTTTAACAAGTAGTTCAGGTTTATTAGCTACACCATACGGTTCTACGAATACGTATTTAGGGTTGGATTACCGTCCAACAGGTAATGCAGCTTCTGGTGCTGATTTTACCGACAGTTCAATTTCTCCTTTAGTAACAGTTGTAACTGGTTCTACGCCAGCAGTTACCAATGTTACGTATTGTAAAGGGGCCGTTGCTTCTCCATTAACAGCTACTTTAACTACTACAGGAGTTTCTTTAAAATGGTATACTCTTGCTACTGGTGGAACAGCTGCTACAACAGCTCCAACACCTACAACAGCTGTTGTAGGTACAAAAACATATTATGTGTCTCAAGTTGATGCAAATGGAACAGAAAGTGCTCGCGTTGCCTTAACAGTTACTGTTAATGCATTACCAACTGAAGTGTTAGGTGCAATTACAGGTGTTGGACCAGCGGGTTCAACTTCAGCAACTGCTGTAGGTCCTTATGTTGCTACTACATCAGAGTTTACTTATTCAATCCCTTCATTTGTTGATTCAACCTTATCGTATGTTTGGACAGTTCCAAATGGTGTGAACATTATATCTGGTCAGGGTACAAACTCTATCGTTGTTAACTACAACAATGTTCCTCCAGGAGCAGGAAATGTAGGATCTATTCAAGTTCAAGCACAAAATGCTAACGGATGTAGAACATTGGCTAAATCTTTATTGATTACTAAAGCATTACCTGCTGCGCCAACAATTATCAATTTCTACGACAGAGCAAGCGCTACACCTACTACAGCATTGACTTCTTATGCTAAGTATATGGGTTCAACAACTCCAATTACAATCGTTGCAAGTACTGTTTCAACGGCTTCAAGTTATGAGTGGGAATTACCTGCAGGTGTTAATTTATCATTACCTTCAGGAACAGCAGCTCCAGTAACAACAACAGTTACATACACTGCCGAACCATTTTTTGCACCTTCTTCAACTCCATCACAATCAGGAAATAAGTACTGGGTTGTAACTTTTAATAAATATACGGTAGATGTTAATGGAGAGTCAACTGAAATTACAGTTTCTACATGTCAACAACGTATTTTTGGAAATACTGCTTATGGAGGAATCACTTCTCAAAATTATCCACGTTATGGAACAAAAATTGTTTCAAATAAGCCATCAATCTTGGTTAATTTCTCTGGTGTAACTAGTAATGCTACAACTGCTTTGTATTTTGGGGTTAAATCTCAAAATGGAGTTGGAACTTCTGTAACAAATAATGCTACTAATGCTGATGTAGTTGCCGGTAATGTAATTCCTGGATTGTACTATACATCATACAATGAGGTATATACACCAATTGTACCGCCTAGCACAAATGCTACTTCAGTATTCTCAGTAGCTAGCACAACTGTTACTAAAAACTCAAAATTGAAAAAATTAGTTGCAGCTATTCCTGCTGCTCCAACAACAGTTAAATTATTTAACGATGCAGTAAGTACTACTACAGCTGTAACTGTAGTTAGTAAATTTATCGGTACTACTACTCAATTACGTTTAGTAGCAGCTGTTTCTCCAACTGCTTCATCATACACTTGGGAATTGCCTACAGGTGTTAACCAAATCAGTGGAGGTAATACAAATGAAATTGTTGTAAACTTTGCCAACGTGCCTGCTGGAACAACTTCAATGTATTTGGGTGTTAAATCAGTAAATGGTATCGGTTCATCTACAACAAATAATGCGGCCTTAAGTCCTGCTACGACTTCAACAGCTAAGTTGTTGAAAGTTACGGCTACAGTTCCTGCTGCAGTTACTGCAGTTTCTGGTCAAATTACTGGTATCTGTGCGGATCAAACGTATTCTTACACTTTCCCAGCGTCTCCTTTGGCAAATTCTTATGTAATTACAGGTCCTGTTGGTTCAGTAGTAACATCACCAAGTAATACTACTAATTCTAGTAATGTATTATCAACTAGTGATTTGTCATTTTCTGTGTTAATGCCTTCTAACTTTGCTACGGTAACTACAAAAACTATTGTTATCAGCTCGGTTAATGGTGTGGGTTCAAGTACAACTACCCGTTCAGTAACTTTGTCAACTGCTGTTGCTGCTATTGGCACACCAACAAGTCCATCAGGTGTAGCAACATTTAATCGTTGTGATTCAAAAACAATAACCATTCCTGCTGTACTTGGTGCAACATCATACACATGGACAACTGTAGCTGGTGCTGAAATCTTGAGTGGTCAAGGAACTAACACAGTTGAAATTAGTTTTGCAAATGTTGCTTCTACAGTTACTTCAAATTTAGTAACAGTTGTAGCTAATAACGCTTGTAATGTTTCAAGTGCTGCTAGAAGAATTACTTTAACAAGTACTGCTTGTCCTCGTGAGACAAACATTGTAGAAACTCCTGCTCAAGAAGTTTCAATTGTACGTTCAGAAGTTTATCCTAACCCAACATTTGGAGAAATTTCGATTACAGTTGAAAATGAATTAAGAGGTTCAGTTGAATTGGCTATTTTCTCAATGGATGGTTATATGGTAAATACACCAAAAACAATCCAATTAGAAGAAGGAGTAAATACAATTACTGAAGACTTAAGTCGTTTAGAGAAAGGAATTTATATTGTAAAATTAATTTCAAATTCGAATAAAGAAGTTGTAATTAAAAAAGTAATCAAACAATAAGTTACTTTCAAATTCTATAGGAAAGGCCACCTTTTTAGGTGGCCTTTTTTTTTGAATTATTACATTCGTTATTCGTTGAATTTTCGCTAATTTTATACAAACAAAATCAAATGTCAAAAAATATAGTAGTGCTTGGATTGGGACAAAACAATTTCTTGTCCTACTTGTATTCAGCATTAAAAATTCATCATAACGATTACCAGATTACAGCACCTTACATTAAAGATTTAAATGATGAAAGTAAAGATGAATCTTGGATGTATGATAATCAAAAGGTAGTTTTTAATCCTCATTTAGGCTATTATGTATATTCCTTTTTAAGAATTCTTTATAACAAGTATACGTATATTTTTTTTCATTATTTAATTTTTGTTGAAGGGAATTGGAAAAAAGCATTTCATTTTTTATTTCAATTTTTAAAAGAGCAAGCTTTTTTAAAAGCAAATAATTCCTTTGAAGATTTTCCAATAGCCCATTTTCATTTTATGCAATACAGTTATGTGCGGAATGTTTTTTTGTTACCCAAAGAAAAAAAAATAATTTGTTCATTTTGGGGTTCAGATCTGTTGCGTACATCCGATCATTTTAATCATTTCATTATTCAAAAAGTATTGAATAGAGCTGAAATTATCACCTGTCAAACTCCAGAAATGAAAGAAATAATTTTAGCCAAATACGGTAGGGCTTTAGAAGATAAGATACGCTTAAATTTATTTCCATTGGACCGGTTCACCTATGAAAATATTGATTTATATCGAAATGATGAATTGGAAATACAAGAGTTTAAATCAAAATTTGGATTTCATCCATCAAAAAAAAATATACTTATAGGACATAATGGAAATCAATCCAATCAACAAATTGCAGTTATCCAAGCGCTTTCGAAACTTAATAATTCTAAAGACTATCATTTAATAGTTAATTTAAATTATGGTTGCCCTCCTCAAGAACTTGAAGCGTTTAAAGTAATTTTAGAAAAACACTTAATAGCTTCAAATACAACATATTATATTAATCAACATTTTTACAATAAAAAAGAACTAGCGCTTTCGCGATTAGCAACGGATATTTTTATTCACGTTCCTATTTCCGACGCATTAAGTGGTAGTGTTTTGGAAATGCTTTATGCAAATACTCAAGTAATAACAGGTTCATGGCTAAATTATAAAACGTTTAAAAACGCCAATCTTGATTATTTGGAGTTACAAACAATCGATGAACTTATTGAATTATTTACCAATCCAGTTATCGCTAAATCGACGGCTTCAAATGTAAATAAAGTCAAAGAGAATTTTAATAATGCAGCAATTATTGCTCGTTGGCACCAAACATTTCAGAAATTATGAGCTTACGAAAGCAAGTAACGAAAAGTTTATTTTGGACATTTTCAGACCAAGTTATTGTACAATTAGCCAATATACTTTTTGGTTTATATATCGCACGACTTTTGGGTCCAGCAACCTTCGGAATTACGGGAATAGTTTTGATGTTTACTAATTTTGCGCAATTGTTTATTGATATGGGTTTTGGTTCAGCCATAATTCACAATCAAAAACTTAATGCAACGCACTATTCATCTGTGTTTTGGTTAAATTGTTTTTTTGCAATTGGACTGTACTTTTTGTTTTATTTTGCTTCCAACTGGCTCGCTCTATTTTTTAATCAACCTATTTTAGGTTTAGTTGTAAAAGTGAGTAGTCTTACCCTTATCTTAAACGCATTATGTGTAGTCCAATTTAGTTTATTAATTAAAGAATTAAATTTTAAACGAAAAGCAATAATCAATTGGATTTCATTATTTTTTGGGTATGCCGTTGCAATTACAATGGCGCTAAAAGGGTATGGTGTTTGGGCTGTTGTAGGAATGTATTTAACCAATAGCTTCATAAACGTAATTGTGATTTGGTCTACAGCAAATTGGCGTCCTAATTTACGATTTAATAAACCAGCGCTTCAAACAATATGGGGTTATGGTATCCATGCTTTTGGGGATAATGCCCTAAATTATTGGTCTAGAAATTTTGACAATTTTATTATTGGTAAGTGCTTGGGAACTGTTCAATTAGGGATTTATACACGTGCCTATTCATTAATGTTATTACCAGTGAAAAATTTATCTACGGTAATTGCTAAAGTATTTTTTCCGGCATTTTCCCAACGGCAAAACGATATTCCACTGTTAGCCTTAAATTATTTAAAGTTAATTAAATACATTGCATTAATAACTTTTCCTTTACTTATTGGGTTAGCACTTATTTCTAAAGAATTTGTACTTCTTTTTTTAGGTCAAGAGTGGCGGGAAATGATTCCAGTTTTATCGCTTCTCTGTATTGTAGGGGCTATTCAATCTATTGTGACTTTAAATGGAATAATTTACTATGCTTTAGGAAAAACTAAAATTGCCTTTAGGATTTCAATTATGGTGAATTTTGTACTTATTCTCTCGTTTATTATAGGTGTTAATTTTGGAATACTGGGGGTAGCTTGGAGTTATTTAATTGCAAACATTTTGCTATTTTATCCGGTATATACTACAGCAATTTCTGTACTAGCAATTAAGTTAGTCGATGTTTTTGCAGTGTTAAAGAATATTGTGTTGGCAGTAATAATTATGGTAGTTTGTGTTTGTATCTTAAATCAAACTATATATTTTGGATTAGTTATAGATTTCGTGCTCAAAATAGCTATTGGATTCCTCGCTTATTTTTCTTCGCTTTATTTTTTCGAACGAAAATTTATAACACAGCTTATTGTTAAGTCGCGAACTTTATTTCAAAAATTTAATTATGAAAATAGTTAGATTAACTACATTACTGGATTTTGGTGGCCAAGAGCGGAAGTATTTATCATTTACAGAGGATAAGTCAAAATTACAACATGAATATATTTTTGCTGCTTTAGGTTATGGAGGATTTACCTCCACAGAGTTAATGAATAGGGGATTTACGGTTGAGCTATTGAATTTAAATTTTAAATTATTTCATTTTTCAACATTATGGAAAGTGTATCGATGGTTTAAAAAAATTAAACCCGATGTAGTTCACACAGCAGCTGTAGAAGCTAATTTTTATGGCGTTCTGGCAGCGAAATTAGCGGGTGTAAAAATTATAATTGCTGAAGAAATAGGAATTCCTAAACACTCCAAAAAAACCCAATTATTAATGCGACTAATTTACCTCTACACCCAAAGTGTCATTTGTGTATCTGCTGCAGTTAAAGAGTATTTGATTAAAATTGGCGAAATCCAGGAAAAGAAAGGAATCGTTATATACAACCCAGTTGCATCTAAGCCGTTTTATAATTCAACATTATCTGGAACTACAATTATTTGCGTAGGACGTCTGGAAACCGTTAAAAATCAGAAAATACTCCTTCTGGCACTAACAAAAACAAAACATAAAAATCTGAAATTAATTCTTGTAGGTGACGGACGTGAGCGAAATAATTTAGAAAGCATAATAAAAAATTTACAGTTAGAGGAACAAGTTACCATAACCGGTTTTGTTCCAAATCCAGAGGCTTATTTAGCACAAGGCGATTTGTTTGTATTGCCTTCTAAATCAGAAGGATTTGGAATTGCTGTTTTGGAAGCAATGCAACAAGGAATTCCTTGTTTATGTACCAATGTTGGAGGAGTTCCTGAGTTTATTGAGGAAGGAGTCAACGGATGGTTATTTAATCCGCTAGATGAAAATGAGTTGGTTGCAAAAATTGATGCCTATTTTGATTTAAATTTAGAAGAGCGCCAAAAAATTGGAGCAGCAGGAAGACTTACGGTTCAAAATGGGTTTACGGAGGCAGAATATGTTTTAAATTTAGAAGAACTATATACTTCATGGAACTAATTCGTATTCTACATATTGTTGAGACTATAGGTTCAGGAGGTGTGGAACGTCGAAGACTTTTGCTTTGTAAAAATTTAGATCCTACAAAGTTTGAACAAAAAATCTTGTGTACGCATGCTTATGGAGATTTTATAAACGAATTTGATGCCCTCGGAATTGAAGTTATTTCGGTAGGAAAAATGAAATCTCCTTTTCATTTGAATAGGCATTTAAAAGTACAACAAATAATCAAAAAATACAAGCCCCATATTGTACATGGCGCAGTATTTGAAGGAGTTACATTGGCTGCGATCAATGGTTTTCTTTGTGGTGTCCCCATTATATTAATTGAAGAAACTTCGGCTCCAATAAAAAGAAGTTGGAAAGCTAATTTATTAATGCGTTGTTTTTCATTTTTATCGGATAAAGTAATTGCTGTATCACCAGCAACCTTACATTATCTTCGAAGTACTTTGAAAGTATCTGAAAAAAAATCCCTATTAATCAATAATGGTGTTGCCAATCCAATATATTTTGATGCCCATCAAAAAGTGGCATTAAAATTAAAATTAAAAATACAACCAACGGATTTTGTGATAGGTAGCGTTGGGAGAATGCATGATGACCATGTTAAACGATTTTCAGATGGTATTCGAATAGCCGCAATTTTAAAAAAGCAAGGACTACCCGTCAAGTTTTTACTAATTGGAGGTGGCCGACAGTTATCGTATTATAAAGAATTAGCCAAAGAACTGGCGGTAGATGATATTGTTTTATTTACAGATTATCAAAATAATGTGCAACCCTATTATGAAATCATGGACTTGTTTATGTTATTATCGTCTACGGAATCATTTGGGTTAGTCTTAGCCGAAGCAATGTTGCATAAATTACCCGTGATTGCTACAGATGTAGGAGGTATTCCTTATATTATTGAAGATGGAAAACAAGGATATATAATTAAAGAATATAATTTGAACGCAATTGCTCATTTAATTATTGAGTTGTATGAGGATAGTGCTTTAAGAAGTGAATTTGGATTGGCAGGGTTTTTAAAAGCTACACAAAAATATTCTGAGAAATCCTATTCTAGTGATGTTGCCAATTTGTATTTAAGTTTAATGAAAAATTTGAGTTAACAAATCATTATCATTATTAAATAATACTGCTGTAGATAAGTTTTCATTTTATTTTTGCAAGAAAAATGAAATCCTATATTTCAAAGGTTTTAGGAAAGTTTTTTAACTACAGAAACGAAGATATCCCCTCTTTTTTGTTGCACTCATTATACCATGATGGTACATATTTACCTTTTACAACCTCAAGTCTAAAATTTCGATCACTAGCCTGTGTTTGTAATGATATTGTCGTAAATAAACGCGAAGAGTATCTAGAATTTGGTTCCGGATTATCAACGATTATTGTCGCTCGATTAATAAAAAAAAATAAATTAAAAACAAAAATTACTTCAATTGAGGAAGATTTAGGTTGGATAAATTTGTTGCAAAAAATAGTAGATGAAGAAGGGCTAAATGATTGTGTAAAATTTATTCATGCACCAACAACTAAGTCTGAATCTATCGAAAATTCTTTTGAATACAATCCTGCAAGTATAAAAGAACAGCTACCACCAGCAAAAAAATTTGATTGTGTAGTCATAGATGGTCCGGCAGCATGGGAACGCCATAAGCTGAATAGTAGGGTTAGCAATGCGGCAATATTAGAGGGGCGTACTGCATCATCTTGCACAATATTTATTGATAATGCTGACAGAATAGGTGAACGTAAATTAGTTACAATATTGTCGGCGGAACTTTCTTTGAAACCTCTTTTTATTGACCCAACATTTGCAGTTTTAGTGCAAGGAATTCACTACAATTTTATCATCTAGAGGATGGAAAAGGGATTGTATTTCAAAGGATTAAATGGTATTCGAGCGATTGCGGCATTGGCAGTAGTGATAAGTCATATAAATAATCGTTTGGATTATTTTTTCTTACCCAAGTTGCCCTTATTGGATTTAGCCAATTTTGGAGTAACAATATTTTTTACGTTAAGTGGATTTTTAATAACGTATTTGCTTTTAGAAGAAAAGGAGAAAACAGGTACAATTGCATTAAAAAAATTCTATTGGCGAAGAATATTGCGTATTTGGCCGTTGTATTTTTTATACCTCATAATAGTAGTTGTTTTTAATGATCCTTTACAATTAAATTGGAGTATTTTGTTTTTTGTATTTATGATTCCAAATTTTAGGAATTCATTTAAAGATACCATCAATATTTATCCTGGAAATCATAATTTAACCTATATGATTGGACATTATTGGTCATTGGGAGTTGAGGAACAGTTTTATTTGTTTTGGCCTGTTTTAGTTAGAAAATTAAAGTCCATTTTTGTATTTGCACTTTTATTTCCTCTATTTTTTATTTTTTTTAAATTAATACTAAAAATTACGCATGCACCTAATGGAGTGATTACTTTTTTCCACTACACACGTTTGGGTTGTTTAGTAATTGGTGGTTTAGGGGCATTTTTGGTCAAACATAATTATAACAAAATAATTACCTATTTTACGAATCCTTTGATAGAGGTCTTTTGTTGGATGTTTTTACTATTAATTTTATTCAATCAATTCCACATAGCTTCATTATTGGATCATGAAATTGTTGCCGTGATTACTTTAGGAATAATTATTAATCAAATAAAAAAAAGTAATCCAATTGTCAATTTAGAGAAACAAAGTTTTGATTTTTTAGGGAAAATTTCATTTGGGTTGTATGTATATAATCCTCTTGTCATTTATATCACTTCATTACTTATCAATTCAATTGAAATAGATAATTTAGTAATTAAATATGTATTGATTTACGCTTTATCTTTAGCATTATTAATACTAGTTGCCTATTGTTCGTATCATTTTTTTGAAAAAAGATTTTTAAAGCTAAAGAATCGATATACTGTGATACAAAGTCATGCAAGCAAAATAGCTGTATAATTTATAATGAAACAAATTTTATTTATCAGTTGGGATGGAGCAGAAACCAATTATATGGAAGGGCTCTTTTTACCTATTTTCAATACGATTCAATTAAATAGTGACTACCGTTTCCACGTTATTCAATTTTCTTGGAGTGATCCAAACAAGATAAGTAAAGTTAAAGCAACAGCCACTTCGATGGATATAAAATACCATCATTTAAAAGTCATAAAAAAGCCAACCAATACCATTGGTAGTATTTATTCCTTATTCAAAGGGAGAAAATTTATTGAAAAGTATATTTTAGAGCATTCAATAGCAATAGTAATGCCAAGAAGTATAATGCCTGCTTTATTGGTTAATAAATTACGAATGAATGGCTTTAAATTGATTTTTGATGCTGATGGATTACCGTTAGAGGAGCGAATTGATTTTGCACAACTTAAAATGAATAGTTATCACTATCGCTATTTAAAGAAGCAAGAAGATCTTATGCTCGCAAAAGCTGATTTAGTGATAACTCGTTCAAAGAAATCGATTCATATTCATACTGAAACTATTGGGGGGAAATCATTTGAAAAATTTTCAAGAGTGATTAATGGTAGAGATGTTGATTTTTTTAAGCCCGATAAACAATCGAGAGAAATTATTCGTGAACGGTTAAGTATTGATTCAGATGAAATCGTTTTTGTGTACTGCGGTTCTCTGGGGCCTCAGTATTGTTTGGAAGAAATGATCGAAATTTTCAGTCGCTATCGGGAACATCAAAAAAAAGGAAAATTTTTAATTTTGACTACTAACGTAGCTTATGCAGAGCGAATAATTCCTGAAAACAAAAAAGAATTTGTACTAATAAAGAAAGTACTTTTTGATGAAGTACCAATGTATTTATCTGCTGCAGATATTGCTTTTTCTTTGCGAATTCCTCGTTATAGTATGCGAGGTGTTTTTCCGATTAAATTGGCGGAGTATTTATTAATGGGTTTGCCCGTTATTACATCTAAAGGTATAGGCGATACTGAGGATTTATTGAAAGAAGCTCCAGGTTGTTTTGTGTTTAATCATTTTTCAACAAAGTCAATGCACTTAGTCAATGAATTCCTATTTCAAGCAAAGGAGTTTGATCAAAATAAAATTCGTGCATTTGCTGTAAAAAATTTTTCATTAGAGAAATGTGCTAATCAGTATATTAAAACTTTTAATAAGTTATCATGAAGGTAATTTATTTTACGAAGTATTCGCGTTTAGGAGCAAGTAGCAGGCTCCGAAGTTATCAATTTGAACAGAAGTACCATTTAAACGCAATAGATGTAACGTACTATCCCTTTTTTGATGATGCTTATTTAGAAAAATTATACCAAAAAAAATCAAATGCATTTTTTAAAATTTTGTATTTGTATGTTCGCAGATTTTTTCAATTAGTAATGGTTTTTAAATATGATAAAGTAATTATTGAAAAAGAGTTATTTCCCTATTTTCCAGCATTTTTTGAACAACTTTTATCGGTTTTGAAAATACGATACATCGTAGATTACGATGATGCCATTTTTCATAATTATGATTGTCATTCTAATACAGTCGTGAAAAAGTTTTTAGGTAATAAGATTGCTAAAGTTATGCGCTATAGCGGTGTTGTTATTGTTGGTAATCAATATTTAAAAAATTATGCACAGCAAGCTGGGGCTCAACAAATAATTATTTTACCTACGGTAATTGATTTAAATCGTTATATAATTCAACCCAAGAATACTTCAGATACAGGACGTAAAATTGTGATTGGTTGGATTGGTAGTCCAACTACCTTTAAATACTTTAAAGTACTTGAAAACTGTATTCGTATTTTAAATCAAAAACATGCTATTGAATGGCATATTGTTGGGGCTGAATGGGCGGATAAACCAAATGATTTAGATGAAATCATTTCTAAAAAATGGTCTGAAAAAAGTGAAATTGATTTTTTAAATCAAATGGATATTGGAATTATGCCTTTATTGAATACACCATGGGAACAAGGGAAATGTGCCTATAAGATTATTCAATACATGGCTTTAGGAATACCCGTAGTCGCCTCTCCTGTTGGAAAAAATTGCGAGGTTATTTTGCATCAAAAAAATGGATATTTAGCCAATGACATGAATGAATGGCAATTTTATTTGGAACAATTAATTACTCAAAAAGAGTTGCGACTAACAATGGGAGCAAATGGTCGAAAAGAAGTAGAAAAGCAATATACTATTGATCATAATTTTAATATTTTGTTGGATATTTTAAAAGTAAATCAATATGGCAACCCATAATCGTCTTCCTGTATTAGAGATTTTTCGGGGCGTTGCAGCAATTTTTGTCGTTATTCATCATGCACTTATTTCGATTGAATATTATCATCATTTTTCCAATTCATATTTAAAATTTATTTGTCATATTGGTAAATACGGTGTTGATTTCTTTTTTGTACTTTCTGGATTTATTATTTCATATTCCTATGCTCAGAATAGATATAACGGTTTTACAGGATTTAAGAGGTTTTTAAAATTGAGGTTAATTCGTATTTATACTCCTTTTTTACCCATCAGTATAGGATTGTTTTTGATGTATTCCCTTTTTTCTAGTTTTTCAAATTCAGATAAGGAAATTGACTTTTTAACTTCAATCACCCTTATTCCATTAGGAAAACCAGCATTGTCGGTAGCTTGGACGCTTAGTCATGAAATGTTGTTTTATTTAATTTTTTCTACAGTATTTATTTTTCCAAAAATTTGGAAAGAAATTATTTTAATATGGACCACGTGTATATTGATTAATTATTTTTTGCAACTCTCCATTGAATCCTCCATTTACCCAATTATTTTATCACCCTACAATCTTGAGTTTGTAATGGGTTGCTTACTTTCAAATCTATACTATAGAGGGGTAAAGGTGTCTATAAATTTATTGTTACCTTTAGCAATAGTATTGTTTTTTGGATTTACGTTCATAATTTGGAATGCCTATTATGAAATTTCGTTTTTATCTAATTTCATTTTTACACTTTTCAGTAGCGTATTGATTTGGTTGTGCTTGGATATAAATGTAAAACCCAGAGAGTCATTTTTATTTTTAGGAACAATTTCATACTCGATTTATTTAGTTCACAATCCATTACAAATGCTCATTGTTCGATTTTATCCTAAGGTACAAACCGAACTTTCATTTCTATTCTTAGTATTTTTGATTTTATTCTTTGTAATTTTAACTAGTTGGTTTTACTATAATATTTTTGAAAAGAGCGTTTCCAATTATCTTAAACGAATATGGATTTATTAGGTATACTGTTTATTACACTTGCTAGTTATTTTTATTTATTTCGTCTAAAAAAAAGACTGAGTAAGGTAAATTACACGAACCTTCTCTTTATTTATTTTTTTCATTTATTATTTGGATTTTATTATTACTTTTTTGTTTTTGGTGATTCTATTGGGTACTGGAGTCAAGCAGCACTACTTGAACGCGAGACGTTTTATTACTGTTTGACACAGCAAAAAGGAACATTGTTTATTTATGCGATCAATTATTTTCCAGCTAAAATTTTAGGTTTAAGTTACTTTACTGGAACTATGCTCTATACTTTTTTGGGGTTTATAGGTATGAGTAATTTTTACATCACCTGTATTCAATTAATACCTAAAAATCCAAAGTTTAACACAATTCATTTATTTCCATTATTGTTTTTCCTTCCCAACTTACATTTTTGGAGCTGCGCTGTTGGAAAAGATACATTGTTATTTTTAGCACTTGGCTTGATTTCTCGATCGTTATTAGATTTTAAAGCGAAGTGGTATTTGTTTGCTATTGGACTACTGATTTCTTACTTGGTTAGGCCACACATTAGTTTGTTTATTATTATTTCATTAACAGGTGCAATTTATTTTTCAAAAAAAACGTCTTTTTATCAAAAAGTGGCCTTGTTTAGTATAATGGGAATTTTATTTTTTCTTTTATTTCCCAAAGTCATGGAATTTGTAAAATTAGAAGAGGCTTCAATTGATAGTTTTACTAATTACACATCTATTAAAGCTGCCAAACTAGGTAGTGCTAATAATTCAACAGCGATTGATATTAGTAATTATCCTTTTTTACTAAAAGTATTTACTTTTTTGTTTCGACCGTTACCATTTGATGTATCTAGCTTTCCAACACTTTTAGCCGCTATAGAAAATGTATTTTTACTCATCTTGTTTCTAGTCGGTTTTCGATTTAACTATTTTTCAAGTATAAAAGCGGCTCCTTTATCAATTAAATTTTCTTTATTATTTTTTTTGGCGGGGTCAATTGTATTATCGCAGTCATTAGGAAATTTAGGGATTATGTTGCGTATGCGAAACATGTTTTTACCTGCGATAATTTTCTTTTTACTATGGCATTATTACTATTTAAATACAAAAAATCGTAACTCTTTACAATCATGAAGACTTATTTAAACCTACTGTTTTTGTTCCTTGTTTTCCCTTTTTATGCGCAAACGATAAATTTTAACGATCAAGTTTTTAAGCAGCGCTTATTACAATCCAATTCGGGTAATTTTATTGCACAAAATTTAAATGGAGACTATGTTGCTATCGATAGCAATAATAATAGCCAAATTGAAGTTTCGGAGGCACTTGCCATAGGTAATTTAAATATTCAAGAAGCTGGTATTAATAATATTAATGAAATAAGTAATTTCACCAATCTTATAGGTTTAAATTGTAGTAATAACAATTTACAGAATTTGAATATTAGTTCAAATTCCCAATTAACTAATTTGAATTGCTCCAACAATGCTATTCAATTTTTAAACTTATCCAATGCAACTCTTTTAGAAGTTTTAGATTGTTCTTTTAATTCAATTACTACAATTAATCTTAATTCGTGCGCTAGTTTAATCCAATTAAATTGCAGTAATAATAATTTAACTGCCATAAATAATTTAACCGTAGCAGTTCAATTAGTAACCTTCAATTGTAATAATAATCAATTGTCGCAACTTGATTTAATCAATTTGGTTGAACTTAAATTTTTTGATTGTTCTTACAACAACATTAGTGCTATTAATTGTAGTGCAAATGGGCAATTAATTAACTTACGTATAGATCATAATTCACTTAGCTTATTGTCATTAATCAATCTAAATCAATTGGTATTGTTAGATTGTTCTTATAATAATCTAAATCAATTGGTTTTACAAAATTTGAATAATCTCAACGTGCTAAATTTTCAGCATAATGTTTTGACGAATGTTAGTTTTTTTGGACTTAGCGCAATTCAAAATTTAGACTGTTCCAATAACCAGTTAATTGAAATGAATACAAATGATTTTCCTAATTTGTTAAATTTAAATTGCAGTACTAACAACATTCAATCTTTAAATTTATCCAACAACGGATCATTATTTACATTAATAGCCCATCATAATCAAATTACAAGTTTAGATTGTTCTTCAAACGCTTCGATTACTACTATTGAAATTCAAAACAATTTTTTAACACAGTTGAATATTAAAAATGGAAGTATTGAGAATTTGATTAACTTTTCAAATAATGGAACTTTAGCCTACATATGTTGCGACTATTCTGAAAGTAATTTACTTCAATTTTTACTATCATTTTATAATGTTCAAAATTGCATTTTAAATGATTTTTGCCAATCTCCTCAAAATTATAGTACATTAACTATAAATAATCGAGTTGATTCAAATAATAATACCCAATGCGATACAACTGATAGCTCGTTTCCTTACATAAAATTAAGGGTTTCTGATTCAAATTCAGAAACGATTTATTTCAGTAATGATAGTGGGATTTTTATTGAGCAATTACCTCCTAATTATTATTTAGTTGTTCCTGAAATCCAAAATGTGAATGACTTTAATTATAGTCCATCCATTTTAACTGTAGATTTTCCTGCTAACAATCCTTTTGTTAATTCCTTTTGTTTTGGACATCAAACAAACAGTAATGATCTTGAACTTGTTGTTTTCCCGGTAACGAGTACATCAAATTCGCTTACTATTGGTTTAGTTATTAAGAATAATGGAAATACTAATGCAAATGGAATTATTGAATTGACTTTTGCTTCTAATTATCTTTCATTTGTCAATTCTAGTATTGCAGTAAATGGAGCCGCTCCCGGTATTTTGTCATGGAATTTTCAAAATTGTAAGACAGGAGAATTCAGATACATCCAAGTCACTTTTCAACATAATGGTGGGCTACCATCAAATGGATTGTCTTTTACGGGAACAGTAACACCTTCTGCCGCAACGGATATTTTTCCCAATGATAATACATTTACATTGATTCACAATGGTTCGAATTTGTTGCCCTTAGAGGTGTTAGGTTTGCAAGGTGATACAATCAGCATTGCTAATTTACAAGCATATCACTATTATGCAGTGACGTATACAAATACTAGTGGACAACCTCTCAATCAATTAACAATTCAAATTCCAATTGCAAATAGTGACTATGAAATCGGGACATTTTGGCCTGTTTATTCCAATTATGCAGTTACAAGTCGCATGAGTAACTCGAGTATAGAATTATTTTTCAGGAACATTAATTTAGCCGTTAATCAGAAAATCACCTTTATTTTTAAGATAAAATCACTTCAAAATTTGCCAATAGGAACACAAATTTCAATGGTAGCTAATGCGTATGTTGCGCCTTCCACGATAGGAGCTACAGCTCAATTTGATTCGATAATACAGGCTTTAAGTGCTTTACCATTTGATGCGCTTCCCATAAGTATTTTTCCTAATCCATGTAAGGATTTTTTATTTATTGAAGGTGCAGAATTTATGCCTACGGATTATGAAATAATAGACCTTAACGGAAAGATAATTCAGTCCAATACGATTGAAAATAAAATGATTCCAACTTCTTCATTACAAAATGGAATCTATTTTATACGTTTTTCAGATGGTAAATTTATAGCGACCAAGAAATTAATTAAGTACAATTAAATTTTTAGTTGTTTTTCTTGTTTCGTAACCAACGGAATAATTGATGCTTCAGAGATAATTTTCGCGTATAATCTTTTTCATATCCATACCCATATCCATAATTATAGGAATAAGTATAATTGGATGAATAGATTTTATTTTGACCAACATTATTAATTATCAATCCAAATTGTGATGAATTGTTGTTGATATGGTGAAATTCTTCTATATGTTTGATAAGTTTCTTTTCAGTAAAGTTTGCACGAGTCACAAATAGTATTGTCTCTGCTATATTTGAAATCATAGTAGTATCGGTTACTAATAATGTAGGTGCTGTATCTACAATCACATAATCATACTTTTCTTTTAAGGTGTCAATTATTTCTTTAAAGCGCGGACTAGCAAGTAATTCAGCTGGGTTGGGTGGTATTGTCCCAGAAAAAATAACATCAAAATCCAATTTATAATGCTGATTGTCTTCTTTTGATGTGATAATATCTTCTAGCGTTATAGCTTCATCGAAAATATAATCGGAAATTCCTTTTTTCCCAACTCTATTGTAATTAAGCATTGTATGAAGTTGGGGATTTCGTAAATCTGCTCCTAATAAAATGACTTTTTTATTGGTGGACGCTAAAGTAATGGCTAAATTCAAGGATACAAAGGTTTTCCCTTCACCTTTGATTGAAGACGTAACAAATATTACTTGGTCTTTAATTTTTTTATTTGCACTCTGTAAAAACAATAAATTTGTTCGAAGCATTCTAAAAGATTCAGATAACACCGACCGGTCAAATGCCCGTATCAATTTATTTTCAGTTTCTTGTACAAATGGAATTTCTCCGATAATCGGTATTTTTATCCGAGTTTCTACATCGGTTTTAGACTGTATTTTATCATTCGAAACAAAGTAAAAATAGATGATAATAATCGGTAAAATCAAACCGATTAAAAATGCGATGGTGAGGAATAATGTTCGATCAGGAAATATTGGAGTTTTATTATAATTGGGGTATTCAATTAGTTTTATAGTTGGATTAGTTATGGCTAGATTAACGGCTGCTTCCTCTCTTTTTTGAAGTAATAAAATGTATAGCGATTCTTTGATATTTTGTTGACGTTCAATTGCGCGTAATGATTTTTCATTATCGGGAATTCGATTGTAGTTTTTTAAACTTTGTCCATTGATTTTAATCAATTCGTTTTTTTGATAATTTAAAGTGTTTTTATAGCCTACAATCGTGGCCTTTAAATTGTTTTTTACCGGATTAATCTGTTGTGTTAGAGTCGCTACTAATGGATTTGATTTTCCACCACCTTCTGAAATAAATTTATTTCTATTAATAATAATATCATTATACTTATTACTCAGGACATTTATTTCATTATTTGTAATGCCTAAATTGACCGGTAGGAGTTCAAATTCTTTATTGGATTGTAAGGCTCCAAACATTAAGTCGGTTAAGGCTAGTTGAGTGTCAATTTTTTCAATTTCATTACCAGAAGTGTAGCTTTTTTGCATCAAAACACCAGCATCTGCTTCAAGAAATGACAGCCCTTGTGATTTTTTGTATTGTGCTTTTTGATTCTCAATAGAATCCAATTCTGAAAATAAAAAATGAAACCTTGAATCAACAAATTCTATAGTTTTCTCAAATACAAGCTGTCTATCATTTACTCCGTCATTATCAAAAGTCGAAATTAAAGCCGCAAGGATCGCATTAATTTTTGCAGTGTTTCCGCCTTTTAATACGAGTTTTAATATATTACTCTGATTTCCTTGTTTAGCAATCGTTAAATTATTCGTAAGTTCATTCAACACTTGATTTTTTGCTTTTAATACCACAATAAAATCTTTTTGTTTTTTTGAACTCGCAACATTTCTAGAAAGTACAGAAAATGGAATGCTGTAATTAAAGTTAGTTGTGTTTAAAGGATATACTTTTGAATCATTATTGACGGTATAGCCGTTTTCTTTTAGGCTGATTTCAAAGGTGAAGCTTTTATCTTTTAACTCGTTTTTTTCTACTCCCCAAACAATTTTAAATGGGGCGGTGTCCCATAATTCAATTGACTTTATTTTACCATTTGAATAAATTTCTGTCTGCAATTCAAGACTGTCAATGACTTTATTAAATATTCGAGTTGATTTGAAAAGTTCAATTTCATTTTCTAAATCTTTATCGTTTTCTCCAAAAATATTGAAAGAATTAGAGGGTAATTTGAACGTGTTATTCGATTGGTCTAGTATTTGGATTTTAGCTTGCGTTGAATAAACATCGCTAACATATCTTAAATAAAGGTAGGTAGAGGTAACAAAAAGAATACATGAGAGCAAAATCCATTTCCAAAAATAAAGATATTTGAAAAGTTCTTCTTTAAAATTGAATTGTATTTCACTACCCTCCATTTATTTAGATAATAAGATGATTGCTAAAATTGTAGAAACACTAACTGAGGCTATTGTTAATAAATTGCCTAAACTTTTTATATATCCGCCCGTTTTTACTTTGGCATCATTGGGAAGTACATAAATAATATCATTTGGTTTGATATAGTAATATTCGCTAGAAAACCAGTCTTTGGTGGTCAAATCTAAATTGTGGTATTTTAATGTTCCTCCGTCATCACGGATTAAATAGACTTTATTCCGAACTCCATTTATAGTTAAATCTCCCGCATAACCTAAGGCCTGTAATAATGATATGTTTTCTTCTTGATAGTTGTATGTGCCCGGTTTATTAACTTCGCCTAAAACGGTGAATTTTGAATTTAATAAACGAACACTAACGATAGGGTTATATAAATGACCTCCATTGATTAATAATTGTGTAATAACCTGTTCTAATTCAGAGCAACTTAAATCAACGGTGTTGATTTTTCCTAAAATGGGGATAGTAATAAACCCGTCATTATTAACTAAATAACCATTAGAGATTTGTGATCCATCCAAGTTATATGATTTTGCAATTTCAGCCGAAGTTGAAGTGATTTGTACATTTAGGATATCATTTTTGGCAATCTTAGTGCTAGAGACTTTAGTAACATCCGTTACGTTAGTATTGATATTGTTGAAGTAAATAATGTCTTTTTGCGTTGTACAGGACGAAATAATAAATACAATCAATAATAGACAAGCTCTTTTCATTAAATTATTCGATTTAAAGTAAAATTAAATTTTATTATTGAATTGTAAAATAGTTACAAAAATAATCAAATCGAGTTTATATTTTTCCCATATAACAAGAAGTTCTGTTTTCTTAACAATTAGTTAAAGTAGGAGGGGGTTAAATGACCATCAGATTACATCCGCGTATATCTGAGTGATCAAAGCGACCGAGTACTTCAAAGGAGTTGTTCGCATATTTTCTACCTAAATCTTGAGTAGCAATGAAGGAACAGGAATTGTAATTGGCAAGATCGATTACATTGATGCCCCCGTTTTTACCATCGGCAAGATAGTGTAATGGATCTTCGGGATCCCGAATCAAGATTTGCATCCAATTGGGACATTCAAAAATACCTTCGCCGAAAGAATAGGCCTGCGAGAGTAATTCGGTCATCCCATATTCAGAGTGGATGGTAGGGACTCCAAAACCAGCACAAAGGGTAGTGTGTAGTTCCTCCCGAATCATTTCTTTTCGTTTTCCTTTCATTCCACCCGTTTCCATGACAATTGTGTTGTTTAAGGAAAATATTTCTTTTTCGATAAGGTCTAAAAGCGCATAGGTTACCCCAAGCAACAAAACATTTTGACCAGAAGAATCCAATATTTTAAGTTTTTGGATTAGTTCATCATAATTATTCAGATAGAAACCGCTGTGCTCATTTTGCGACTTTTCGATTAAATCTTCAACCATATAAATAAGTGAAGACCCCTCACGCTCCAAATACGATGGGAGTACAGCAAGCACAGCATAATCTTCAATATTTCCATAAAAATTAGAAAATGCGGTTTGGAAACTTTGGGTGTATAGATTTACATCGGTTACATGGTGCCGACTAGTTATTGCTCCTGTGGTACCACTGCTAGTAAAAGTTATCTGAATTGGGTCCGAAGTAGCAACCACTTTTCTGCTTTTGAAAAATTGAATAGGCAAAAAAGGGATAGCTTTAATCGATTTAACTGCAGTTTTCTCAATGGATAATAAGTCACAAAATTCACGATACACAGCATTGTTTTCGTATTGATGCCGGAAGACCTTCAGCGCCATTTTTTCAAATTGCTTGGAGTTGGCTATTGTAAAAACATCGTGCGGTTCCATGGATCAAAAATACAAAATAAAAAAGCCCCGACAAATTGCCGGGGCTTGATCGAAATATGTATTGTAATTATTCAATAATTAATTTTTGAACCGCAGTGTTGCCGTTTTCAGTAATTTGAACTACATACAACCCTTTGTTTAATCCACTTACATTGACAGCATCAGTTGTAGAAGTAGTCAATACTTCTTTGCCAATCATATCGAATATACGAACCGATTTTGTTATATTTGCTTCTGTATTGATGTAAAACAATCCGTTTTTCACAGGGTTTGGATAAATTGATAATCCATTAATTGTGTTAATTGAATTACTTAAGGTAAAGTTAGGCGTTGTAGTTATTGATAACTCGTCAATTTTCATTGCAGGCGTTGCTGATGGTGAATCTTGACGTAAAATAAAATTAGCTAAACTGGTTAATGCAGTTGCAGGTGAAACCACTACAGCTGGAGCGCCTGTTCCTCCAATAGTTGGGTTTTCATACAATCCCAATAGATTGTTTGTGAAATCATATCGTAATACTAAATATTGTGTAGTTCCAACGGAATAAGTTGAACTAGACCAAACAATATCTGTAGTTGTAATTGTTGGGCTCAAACCATATTGGAAAGTAGTTCCGTCTGTTTTGAAATAAATACGTGCAACCGAAAACGTATTACTTGCGTTTGATAATACAGCAAAATAAGTTTGACCTGTAGTTGAAATTCCGGTTAAATCGGTTACACTTACTAAGAAAGATGTAAATAATTCGCCAGAAGTTGTATCGGTGAATGGTAATAAGGTATCACTTCCTGTTCCTGCAAAAGCAACAGAATTTCCTGTAGAATTGATGCCAGGATAGGTTAAATTGCCGGTAACAGCTAAGATTTCATCAGCACCAGTCGAAGTGTTTTTCCATTTTTGTGATGTATTTAAAGCCGTTCCCTGATTGTAATTGAAAGGCTCGCTAACCGGTAAAGCATTTGTTTCTATACAAAAGTCAGGACTAGTTCCGGTAATAGGGAAATTACATGCCGTACTTGTAACAGTAATTGAATAACTATTTCCTTCGGTAAAAGTTACCACAATGTTACCTGCAGCAACCGTAGAAGGATTATCACCACTAATAGCTCCAGAAGTAGAAATAGCATACGTTGTTGTGCCACCACCTGTGTAAGGTATTGTTACGGTATAATTGTCAATATTGGAAGTAGATGTTACACATGCAACAACTGGATTGGATAATGTTAATGGGCAAATACCACCAGAAGCATTAACTAATTTAACATCGTCTAATCGAATCTGACCTGACGTCGTTGAAGGATTCGTGAAACGAATAGATAATGTTGAAGATGCAGGTATAGATCCAGGAGTAATGGTAACTAAATTCCAACTTGTATTTGTATTATCTGTAAAGGTAATAGGTGTCCAAGTTGTGCCATTTGTACTTACTTCAACTACTAATTGTGGGTTAGCACTACCATTTTTTAAATAGCCAAAACTCAACACTAAATTAGCACTTTGAAAGGCAGATGTATTGATTCCGTCAATTTGAAATACTTGACCAACACTTGCGGTAACTCCCATATATACATGAGAAGAGCCCGAAGCACCTACATAATTAGATAAGGTTCCCGAAGTACGAACAGAACTCGTTCCTGAGAAAACTATTGGCGCAGCATTTTGATACCCTGTGTAAGCTGAAACTGCAGGAAAAGGTGATGCAGTTGGAGCAGTTGTGCCAAAACTTTCAGAAAAAATGGTCTGTCCAAAAGATAAAAAAGATAGTAATCCAATAACTAATAAGTAAATTTTTTTCATTGTTGAAAATTTAAATTAAGCATACAAAGATACGCACTATTTTTAGATTTAATTGAAGAGTACGTTAAAAAAAGATGAAATCAGATGTTTCAACTATCTGACAATAAGTTTTCTAGTGGCACTAGCGTCACCTTCTTCAATTTTGATAAAATAAACACCAGGCTGTAAAGTAGCAATGTTTAATTCACGTGAAGACAATAGCGTTTGAAATACTTTTTTACCTAACACATCGTATATCGTGATGTTTTTATCGTCATTGTTGCGCGTGGTAATGTATAATTTACCACCCGTAACAGGATTAGGGTAAAAACTCAGACCCTCGATGGAGTTGCTCTCCTTCAAGTTCGGCTTAACTTCTTGCGCAGCTACTGAAGCAGTGGCAAGAACTAAGAAAAATAAAACACTATATATGTAGTTTTTTGTCATGAGTATACAAAGAATTAAGCAAATATAATTTATTTATTTCAAATATAATGCCATTCAATAAAAAAATACTTTCAATCGAATTAATTTACAAGTGCAATGGATTAATTTTTAGAATCTAAGAAATATATTTTCAATATTTTTTCATTTCAACTGATATTCCTCTTTAAATTTTGGTTGACAATCCTGATAATTGTTTTCTGGAAAGCATAATTTAAAACTTTAAAGATTAAATTATTGTTAAATCAAATTCGATTTCCAGAAAACATCTTTTTAGTAGTATATTTACATTAAATAAAATTGCGTATCCTTACGTTATGAAGAAAAAAGACATTAAAATTTTGTTAGTTGATGATGAGCAAGATATCCTAGAAATTGTAGGGTATAATTTGGCACAAGAGGGGTATCGAATTGTTACTGCCTCCAACGGTAGAGATGCCGTAGTAATGGCCAAGAAAGAACGGCCCCACTTAATTATCATGGATGTCATGATGCCTGAAATGGATGGTATGGAAGCTTGTGAAAATATTCGTAAAATTCCCGAACTATCAAATGTTATCATTGCCTTTTTAACGGCTCGTAATGAAGATTACTCTCAAGTTGCTGGTTTTGATGCCGGAGCCGATGATTATATTGCCAAGCCCATAAAGCCGAAATTACTCGTTAGTAGAGTTAAAGCGTTATTACGACGCTTGAATGAAGATTCTGTAGTGAACGAAAATATTACAGTGGGTGACATCGAGATTAACCGCGAAGAATACAAAATTATTCAGGAAGGTATTGAAATTATTTTACCTCGAAAAGAATTTGAATTGTTTTATTTGTTAGCTTCTAAACCTGGAAAAGTTTTCAAACGGGAAGAAATTCTTGATAAAGTCTGGGGTAATGAAGTTATTGTAGGTGGTCGAACCATCGATGTGCATATTCGCAAACTTCGTGAAAAAATTGGTGAAGATTTGTTCAAAACCATAAAAGGGGTTGGCTATAAATTTGAGCTTTAATTTTTTGTACCTTTAACGACTGCAATCGAATTATTTCATGGGTATTAAAATTAAAAAGACATACACTTTTGCCGTTGTTTCAGCCCTATATATTGCCTTGTTCTCGACCGCTCTTTTGTCGATAATGCAATTGTTTTTTTCTCATTTTTATTGGGAGCTTACATTTCTTTTTTCATTAGGAATCTTTATCTTTTCTGTATTAGTAATCCAATACCGTTCGGAACGATTTATTTACCAACGGGTAAAAAAAATCTATAATGAAATTTCTTTGTTGGACTCTGCTTCACTTAGAAGTAAATCCATTACAACCGATATGGCAGCTTTAGAACGTGAAGTAAAAAAGTATGCAGCAATTAAAAAAATAGAATTAGAAAATTTAAAGGTACGCGAAGAATACCGCCGCGAATTTATGGGAAATGTATCGCATGAATTAAAAACCCCTTTGTTTACTGTACAAGGCTATATCGATACCTTAATTGATGGAGTAAAAGTTAAAGAACAAAGACAAACCTACCTGGAAAGAGCACAAAAAGGAGTCGAGCGTTTGGTATATATCGTAGAGGACTTGGATATGATTGCCAAATTAGAAATGGGAGAACTTTCATTGGACTATTCCGAATTTAATATTGTGAATTTAACACAGAACGTTTTTGATATGTTGGAGATGCAAGCCGACAAGAAGAATATTATTCTAATGTTTGATCGTAAATACAGTAAAACCATCAAAGTAAAGGCCGACAAAGAAAAAATACGTCAAGTATTGATTAACTTGATAATGAATTCGATTAAGTATGGCAAAGAAAATGGGACCACTGAAGTTACCATAGAAGATTTGATTAATAACAAAATTATTGTTCGTGTTCGCGATAATGGTGAGGGTATTGAGCCCCAGAATATAACAAGAATTTTTGAACGCTTTTATAGAGTAGATAAGAGTGGTGCGCGAAGTGAAGGCGGTTCAGGTCTAGGTTTATCAATTGTAAAACATATTATCGAGCGACACGATGAAAAAATTTATGTCGAGAGTGAATTTGGAATCGGTTCTGAATTTTCATTTACACTCGAAAAGTGCGAATAAATTCTTAGGAAATTGTTGGGTTATTGAAGCCGGTAAACCTTGATAAAAGAAAGCCGATTTTAATTTTTTGATAGATAAATCTTTCTGATTGCACATTAAAACCATTCCTTTTTTATGAAAATACTTTGCTAAGTAGACTTGTTCATATTGGCCAGGTGTAGGAATAAAAACCGCTTTTTTCTCCAAGCGCGCCAAATCCATAATGGTAGTATATCCCGAACGACAAATCACCATTTTACAGCTTGCAATCGCATTTGCAATCGCTTGACTGGTAAGGTAATTGACAATTGTAAATGGAGGTTCATATCGAATGGGTTGGTCTTCAATTACGCCACGGATTAAGAAAATTTTTCCTTCATACGACTGCATTTCTTGACGAATTTTTTCTTCCAGCAAACTTCTTTGCGGCTCGGGACCCGAGAGTAAAACCGTAAAATCGTATTCCTGGGGGATATCTATTTTTTCTAAACGACTTAAAGGCCCGATATAGCGCGTATTTTTTATTTTCGTTTTGGGATGGCCAAGCTCTCCGCTAAGATTTACAACACCTTCCCAATCGGGCACCCAACACTCATCAAATTTTTTGATAAATAAACGATGCAAATAACTCGAGATCCATGTTGTTTTTCCAGAAAAAACGGTTAGTTGATGGGTGATGATAACCGATGGTACTTGTTTACTGTTCGCGCCCAAGCGGTTGTCTGAGATAATTCCCTTCAACTGAAAATCAGTAATCCATTGGTTGATGATTTTTTTTTCTTCTCGGATGGATTTTATTGTTTTCGGACTGTTTTTTATCAACTTCCATTTAAAATTCTTCGGGTTCTTCGCATATTCAATATGGTAGGAGGGGAGTTCCAAGCATTGGAGCTCAGAAAATTCTCTTTTTAACAGTTGCAAAGCTGCCCCGTCACTTGCGATAATAGGTGTAAAACCTTCGTTTTGAAGTTGACGGATAATAGGTATACACCGTGTTGCATGTCCAAGGCCCCAATTTAAAGGAGCTACTAGTATATTTTTTGGGTGTTCCATAATACAAAAGTAAAAGAATTTGTAATGCCGTACTTTTCTTTAATTTTGTCAAAACATTAAGAAATCACGTGGGAAGCAAAAACAAACGGAAACGATTTAACGAAAACGCCAATTTTAACAACGTAATTCAACCAACCCGTGAAGAGGTTGTCGAAGGACGATTTCCTTTTCGAGGAAAATGGCGCCAATTTTTTAACAACGATAATCCGATCATTATTGAGTTGGGTTGTGGTAAAGGTGAGTATACAGTTGGATTAGCCCAACGCAATCCCAATGTGAATTACATCGGGATTGATATCAAAGGGGCGCGTTTTTGGCGCGGTGCGAAAACAGCTGTAGAATCGGGTATGCCCAACGTTGCCTTTGTGCGTACGCAAATTGAATTGATTACGTTCATTTTTGATGAAAACGAAGTGGATGAAATTTGGATTACCTTTCCCGATCCTCAAATCAAATACAAGCGAACCAAACACCGGATGACTAATGTCGAATTTTTAAATCGGTATAAAAAGATTTTGAAAAACGAAGGCTTTGTAAATTTAAAAACCGATAGCGAATTCATGCACGGCTATACCTTAGGATTGCTCCACGGATTGGGATATGAAATTGTGTATGCGAATCATAATATTTACCACAATTTAGGCGCTCCAAGTGAAGTAACCGAAATAAAAACGTTTTACGAGCAGCAGTATTTGCAAATTAATAAAGCGATTACGTATATTCGTTTCAAAATCAATTCGTTTTCAAACTAACGTGAATACATGACTTTGTTTGTCCCATTTTTTGCGGGATTGGTAGCCGCTCTTGTAGGTGTTTTACCTCCAGGGCTAATCAATATGACCGTCGCCAAAGTGCGTTTAACCGATGGATTGAAGCGCGCTATGGTATTTACGTTGGGAGCCCTTATGGTCATTGCGGTTCAAACCTATGTGTCTCTTTTATTTGCGCGTTATATCAGTTTGCATAATGAAGTAGTGACAACCTTACGTGCCATTGGATTTATCGTGTTTGTGCTACTGACCTTTTATTTTTTCTTTTTTGCAAAAAAGCCCGATTTAAATAACCGTCGAATCGAACTCAAAAGTAAACGCAGTCGCTTCTTTTTGGGCATGTTAATTTCGGGATTAAATGTATTGCCAATTCCCTATTATGTCTTTGTTAGCGTAAACTTGGCTTCCTCGGGTTATTTTGATTTTCAACTTGCTCAAGAAATCAGTTTAGTGCTAGGAGTAATCACCGGGTCGTTTTTGGTCTTTAACGGATATATGATTTTTATCCATCACTTGCAATCGAAAACCGATTTCTTCATTAAAAATATGAACCGAATGATTGGGTCAATTACCGCTCTGGTGGCCTTACTCACTTTTTGGAATATACTAAAACAAGATGGCTAAAGATCCAAATAACAATCATTTTTTTGAGCGTGTTTATGCGCTAGTTCGCCAAATACCTGAAGGGAAAGTTACTTCATATGGTGCTATTGCAAAAGCGCTTGGCGCTGCGCGTTCTGCACGTATGGTCGGCTGGGCGATGAATGCAAGCCATCATTTGGAAGATGTGCCTGCTCATCGCGTTGTAAACCGAATGGGATTACTCTCGGGGAAACACCATTTTGAGGGGACTAATCTAATGCAACAGTTGCTCGAGAGTGAAGGAATTCAAGTGGAAAACGATCAAATTATTGATTTCAAAAATCATTTTTGGCAACCTGAAATCAGCTCCGAATAAGGTCCATGAATTGTACGATCAATTGGTTTTCATATTCAAAATGGCTTTCATCTTCCAAATTTTCTTGAGGAACATGTTCGGTTTTGTGGTGGTAAATACGCCAACGTTTGTGGTGGTATTCCAAAGCCGTTAGATTTTCTATCCAATCGCCTGAGTTAAGGTAAAGGGTCGATCCTTTTTTTGTAGTCACGGTTTCTATTTTGGGCTCATGAATATGTCCGCATATCACATAATCGTATTGATTCTCAATGGCAATTTCGGCACAGATAGTTTCAAAATCGGCAATAAATTTTACCGCACTTTTTACACTCGATTTAATTTTTTTGGAAAGCGAATAGGGCTCTTTCCCCATTTTTTTCAGTCCCCAATTAATTAATCGATTGAAGAGGATCATCAAATCATAACCCCAACCACCTAATTTAGCCAACCACTTTGCATGGATTATTGAAGCATCAAATACATCGCCATGAAAAATCCACGCTTTTTTGCCATCTAACGTAAGTGTGAGTTTATTTAATAAAGAAAAATTTCCTAAATGAACATCGGTAAACTTGCGCAATGCTTCATCGTGATTGCCCGTTAAATAATATACACGCGTTCCTTTAGTACTAAGTGAAATAATCTTTTTGAGGACTTTTTGGTGTGCTGTAGGGAAATACGATTTTCGGAATTGCCAAATGTCAATGATATCGCCATTCAAGATTAACGTATTGGGTTTAATAGTGTTTAAGTATTCTAAAACGGCTGTGGCATGACAACCATACGTGCCCAAATGAATATCGGAGAGCACCACTACATCGACTTTGCGCTTTTTCAAACTAGTTTTATTTTTTTAACAAAATTCAACCAATCATGTTGTGTAACCGTAATTCTAATTTTATTAAAAAGTAAAAGTTTTTGGTGAAGATTACGCGAATGTTAGCCCCGGTCGCAGTGAAAATCCTGACGGCGCGAGGCGACTGATCCGACCGCCAGCAGATTGCAACAAAGAACGGGTGTGTCTTGGATTAACGCAAAGGCATTATGCTCCAAATAACATCCGCACAAACGATTGCTATTGCCTGTTTAATGCTAAATATTTTCAATTTTTTAACGGTCGTTTCTCTCTAATTCCTTGTATCTTTGCAATCTAAAATCAGTCTTAATAAAAATGAAATTAGATCGTAAAGAAATCCTCAAAGCACTCGAGTCGATATCGATTGCTGGAGAGGGTAAAAATATGGTAGAAAGTGGTGCCGTGAAAAATGTGATGACCTTTGGTGATGAGGTAGTAATTGACCTGGTTTTAACCACACCTGCAATGCACATTAAAAAACGCGCGGAAGACGACATTCGTAAATTAATTCACGAACAGTTTTCGCCAGACGCTACAGTGAAGGTAAACATTAAAGTAGAAGCTCCTGAAAAGAATGAAATTAAAGGCCAACCGATTCCGGGTATACGCACTATTATTGCTGTAGCATCGGGTAAAGGCGGTGTTGGAAAATCAACTACAACCGCCAATTTAGCGGTAACTTTAGCCAAAATGGGTTTTAAAGTTGGAGTGTTGGATGCCGATATTTATGGTCCTTCCATGCCCATCATGTTTGATGTAGAAACGGAAAAACCTATCTCAGTCGAAGTGGAGGGAAAATCAAAAATGAAGCCCATTGAAAGCTATGAAATCAAACTGTTATCTATTGGATTCTTTACTTCGCCAAGTCAGGCGGTAATCTGGCGTGGTCCGATGGCCGCTAAGGCCTTGAATCAGATGATTTTTGATGCTGCGTGGGGCGAGTTGGATTTTATGCTCATCGATTTGCCTCCTGGAACAGGTGATATTCACCTTTCGATTATGCAATCGCTACCAATTACAGGGGCTGTGGTTGTGAGTACTCCCCAACAAGTCGCATTAGCCGATGCCCGCAAAGGTGTCGCTATGTTTCAATCGGAATCAATCAATGTTCCAGTACTAGGAATTATTGAAAATATGGCCTATTTCACCCCCGAAGAATTGCCAAACAATAAATACTATATCTTCGGAAAAGAGGGCGCTAAAAACTTAGCTTCCGACTTACAAGTGCCGTTCTTGGGAGAAGTTCCGTTGGTGCAAAGTATTCGAGAAGCTGGCGATTTTGGTCGTCCTGCAGCCTTACAAACGGCTTCACCATTGGAAAAAATATACGAAGAAGTTGCACGTAATGTGGTGCGCGAAGTGGTCAATCGCAACGAACATTTACCGCCTACTGAAGCGATCAAAATTACCACAATGGCGGGATGTTCAGCCGTGAAAAAAAACTAAACAATGCGTCGTTGGAGCAGTTGTTGCTGCCCTTCGGTTTATTAATATAATGAGGACATGAGTCAGGATCAATTAATTGAAAATATTGAAAAAGCGCTAGAAGAGATTCGTCCTTTTTTAAATTCAGATGGTGGTGATATCAAACTGGTTGCTATTGAGGAAGACAAACACGTGAAAGTGCGTTTTGAAGGGGCATGCATCGGTTGTAGTGTGAATCAAATGACGCTCAAAGCAGGAGTAGAAACTACAATTAAACGCTATGCTCCACAAATTGAAACGGTTGAAAATATTCAATAAAACATATTTGGGCGCGCCCCACGATGGATTAGATAGGTGTTTATCATTTGCAACCATCGGGGTCGGGCTTTTGGCACTCGCGTCCAAAAGGGCGCGCTCAAACAATGCCGCAATCCCTCGCGCAGTCTTCGCCAGACGTGACAATTATCATCAAATGATTCTGGAAGTTGGACGAATTTTGGGTCCGACTTATAAACACAATAACGACAAATGATTACAACCGATATTTTAATAATTGGGGCCGGACCCACCGGACTCTTTGCTGTTTTTGAAGCGGGACTTTTGCAATTAAAATGCCACTTAATTGATGCATTGCCGCAACCGGGCGGACAGTTAGCCGAGCTCTATCCTAAAAAACCAATTTTTGATATCCCCGGTTATCCTGAGGTTATGGCGGGTGAATTGGTTCATAATTTGATGGAACAAATCAAACAGTTTCAACCGGGTTTTACTTTAGGCGAAACGGCAGAAACCATTGATAAATTGGAAGACGGAACGTTTATTGTAACCACCAACAAAGGCACAAAACACCAAGCCAAGGCCATTGCAATTGCTGGCGGATTGGGAACTTTCGAGCCTCGCAAACCCTTGATTGAAAACATCGCCGATTACGAAGAAAAAGGAGTGGAGTATTTTGTGAAAGATCCAGAATTGTTCCGCGATAAACGTATTGTGATTGCGGGTGGAGGTGATTCTGCTCTCGATTGGAGTATCTTTCTGTCTAACGTAGCTTCTGAAGTGACTTTAGTACACCGTAGAAATGAATTCCGAGGTGCTTTGGATTCTGTAGAAAAAGTACAAGAATTAAAAAAAATGGGCAAAATCAACTTGATTACTCCCGCCGAAATTATAGCAATCGAAGGAAACGGTCATGTCGAACGGTTAACATTAGACATCAATGGTGTACAACAATCCCTTGACACCGATTTTTTTATCCCCTTGTTTGGTCTAACACCGAAGTTGGGCGCTATCGCCAATTGGGGTTTGGAAATCGAAAAAAATGCCATAAAAGTCAATAATGCTTTGGATTACCAAACGAATATTGATGGTATCTATGCGATTGGGGATGTGAATACCTACCCCGGCAAATTAAAATTAATTCTGTGCGGTTTTCACGAAGCCACGTTGATGTGTCAAAGCGTCTACAATCGTTTAAATCCAGGAAAACGCTACGTGCTAAAGTATACCACCGTTTCAGGGGTAGATGGTTTTGACGGAACCCGTAAAGAAGCCGAAAAAGCAGTGGTGAAAGCAATTGATTAAAGTATGGCAACCGATATTACTATTTCCATTACCGATCGCGATGGGATAACCCATGAGGTTCAAGCACCCACCGATATGAACATGAACATCATGGAATTGGTGCGCGCCTATGAATTAGCGCCTGAAGGAACTATTGGTGTTTGCGGCGGAATGGCCATGTGTGCTTCGTGTCAATGTTATGTGTTGAACGATATAGAATTGCCCGAGAAAACTCCCGATGAAGAAGCCATGCTTTGGGAAGCCTATAATGTAAAGGATAATAGCCGTTTGGGTTGTCAGATTCACTTAACGACCGAAATCGACGGTTTGGCTATTGAATTGGCCCCCTTTGCTTAACCCTAATTTGAAATCCCTAATTTTTCTAAGGCTATCGGTAGGATACGCGTTACAAATTGGGTATAGGCCATAGTTGAAGGATGCAAGCCATCATTTGCTACTAAATTCGGTTGCTGTAAGCCCAATTGTGTAATATCGGTGATGTATATATAACTAATTTGTTGTTGTGAACAATAATCAGCGGCAAACTGATTGTAAGTTTGTAATGCTGTACTAATAGCGGGATTGCCATTTCCAAATGGGGTATAGGCATAGTCGGGAATCGACACTACAATTACTTTTGATTTGTCTCCGTTTGCTTTTTGAATGGCTGTTTGTACTAAGTTAGGAAATTCCGTTTGGTATACTGAAAACGGTGTGTTTTGGTATTGATTATTTACTCCGATCAGTAAAGTGACCAAGTCATAATTGTTGCTTAGCGTTCCTTGACTGATTGCGTTTTGTAATTGTGTTGTCGTCCAACCGGTTTGCGCCACTATTTTCAATGAAGTGCGTTGGTTTTTTCGACGTAAATTGATACTATCCTGTAATTGAGTTGGAAAGTTACAGGAGCTACAAACCGATTCCCCTTTGGTATAACTATCGCCCAACGCTAAAATTTTGATTATTCGATTGTCAACAACTGAAGTCATCGCGTTTTGATCAGAAGTACAGCTTCCGCCAAGACACGCAACAATCCATACAATCAAAAGGCGAATAGATTTCATCGATTAATTTTTTAAAGCTTCGGAAATGAGTAGTCCGATTAGCAAATGACTTCAATCAATAAAATACGTGTATTCACGAAATTCTAGCAATTGAAAGTGGGGTGGCCCATCTAAATAGGCTAAACAAGTTCGGCTTTTTGAATGAGTTGCGCTTCAATAGCATTCCATAAACCAATTCGTTTTTCCAAAGCTTGTTGCGAAACTTCCAGAACTTCGTTCCATTTACTGGTATCATCTTCGCACAATTCGGTAATCATTTGCATTGCCATTGGTCCGTGTTCATCGCCATCTAAAGCAATATGCCTTTCAAAATAATAGATGAGATTCGATAAATCAGTTTCTGGGAAGTTTTGTTGAAAACGCTTTAAAATTTCCGTAAACATATTGGGAATCAAATCTTCTCTTCCAAAAGTAAAAGCAGCAGCAATTTGATGCGGTTTTCCTTCTTCAATAATACGGAATGTAAAATCTAAAAAAGCGCGCACGTTAGGGTGAACATCTGCGTGGTTAATTGAAACAAAAATATTTTGTGTTTTTTGAATAGCGGTAAGAAATTGTTGAACGGGCAGTACATTTGCGCCACATTGTATCATGGCGTCCAAATACATTTCATAATGACTCATTCGCCGACCATCTAATGCCAAATCGGTTTCTTCTGCTACGACAATCTCATTAATTAAATAGCTGATTTCTGGATTTCCAATAGGCAACCAAGGCGTTGTTGTACAGGTTAATTTTTGTTGCAATGCTTTTAATAATGACATAAAGTCCCATACAGCATAAACATGATTTTCTAAAAAGCAATGCAAGTCATCGATTGTTCTAACTTTCTCATATAAAGAATGTTGCAACAACTGATCTTTTAAGGGTTGAATCGAGCGGTTAATTTCTCGGATATTCATAGTGTAATTTTTTCACAAAAGTAAAAATGCTACCCAAATAAAGGAAGCATTTTAAATCAATTTTATTTATTGTTTGATTATTTAAGGAAAGTAGTTGCGTCAATTGAAAGATGCGTTATAGAACACATGTTTAGCTGTGCAAACTATTTCATTACAATATAATGTTAATTTTTTAAAAAAACACCTTAGTATTAGATCTTAATTGTATTTTTAAAAATCACTAAAATTAAAATGATGAGTAATAAAACTATCAACGTATTTTTATTGTTTTTACTTTTTTTCAATGTAGAATCTTACGCACAAAAAAAAGAAAAACAGAGCCCTCCTGTAGCCCAAGAAGCTAAAAAGCCTGAGGCTAAGAAAGAACCAAAGCCCTATAAAAAAGTTATCGACTCTACAGCAATCACACAAAAAGGATTAATAGATGTGCATAAAGTGTCGGATAAATACTTATTTGAAATTTCGAATGCATTAATTGGTAAAGAAATTATGACGACCACACGATATTCCAAAACTCCAGCAGGAGGTGGAATTTTTGGAGGTGAAGAAGTAAATCGACAGGTAGTTCGTTTTGAAAAAGGGTTAAACAATACGATTATTTTGCGTTCAATTACCTATGTGATTATGTCGACTGAAGAAGATAAGCCGATCACGAAATCGGTAAAAAATTCTAATGCCGATCCAATTATTGGGATTTATGATATATTAGCTTATAAAAAAGACGAAGCGGGTAAAGAAAATATAGCAAGTGTTATTGATATGACCTCTACTTTCGAGGCTGATATTCAAACCTTCTCTTTGGATCCTGTCAAAAAGCAGTTGTTAAGTATCCAAGCTTTTCAAAAAGATAAATCGTTTATTCAATTTGTAAAAAGTTTTCCTATCAATACTGAAATTAGAACCACAAAAACATTTAGTACAGTGGCGCCTCAAATTTCAAGATCTCCCGCGCCAAAAATAGGTGTTGATTTACCGGCAGGTTTAGACGCAGGCGTGGTAACTATGGAGTTGAATACATCTTTTATTTTGTTGCCCGAAAAGCCTATGCGGAAACGATCTTTTGATAAAAGAGTAGGATATTTTGCCAATCGCTATGAAGTATTTGAAGAAGATTCACATAAAGCAGATACTGATATTTTTGCTGTGCGATGGCGATTAGAACCCAAAAATGAAGAAGATGCTCAAAAACAAAAAAGAGGCGAGTTAATAGAGCCTTTAAAACCAATAGTATACTATATAGACCCGGCAACACCCGATAAGTGGAAATCATTCATCAAGCAAGGTATTGATGATTGGCAAGTAGCCTTTGAAGGTGCAGGGTGGAAAAACGCAATTCGCGGAGAATATTGGCCCGAAAATGATCCGACCATGAGTTTAGAGGATGCGCGTTTCTCGGTGTTGCGCTATTTTGCTGCCGAAATTCAGAATGCCTATGGTCCTAATGTTCATGACCCTAGAACAGGAGAGATTATGGAAAGTCATATTGGCTGGTATCATAATATTATGAGTCTGCTGCGCGATTGGTATTTGATTCAAACTGCCGCTGTCGATCCCAAAGCAAGAAACAAAAAGTTTGACGATAAATTAATGGGCGAATTAATTCGTTTTGTAGCGGCTCATGAAGTAGGTCATACGTTGGGCTTACGTCATAATATGGGAGCGAGTAATGCTACACCCGTTGAAATGTTGAGAGATCCAGCGTTTCAAAAGAAAAACGGTCATACGTCATCCATTATGGATTATGCTCGATTTAATTATGTAGCGCAACCTGGAGATGGTGTAACCGATTTATTTCCAAGAATTGGCGATTATGATAAATGGGCCATCAAATGGGGGTATTCCTATTTTCATGATGCAAAATCAGAAGACGAAGAAAAAGCATTACTCAATGAAATGACCAAAGAAGCCTACAAAAATCGTAGACTTTGGTTTGGTACTGAGAGTAGTCCCTACGACCCGCGTTATCAAACCGAAGATTTAGGAGATAATGCCATGAAAGCCTCTGAATATGGTATAAAAAATTTAAAAATTATTTTACCAAATCTAATCGAATGGAGTAAAGAAAAAGGCGAAGATTATTCAGAATTAGAAGATATGTATAATGCTTTGGTGGGTCAATTTAGACGGTATATGGGGCATGTTACGAAAAATGTTGGAGGAATATATGAAACGCCAAAGACCTATGATATGCAAGGAAACGAATACGAAACGGTACCGTCAAGTATTCAAAATGAAGCTGTAGCCTTTTTAAACAAGCAATTATTTAAAACACCTACTTGGTTGTTAGATCAGAATATCTTGGCAAAAATTTATCCCGATAAAGGCGTTGAACTCATTCGAGGAATTCAAGTCGGTACCCTCTCCAACCTGTTATCTTTTGACCGAATGGCTCGTTTAATGGAAACCGCATCTTTAGGTAAAGAGAATTACTCCGTAGATGAATTGTTGAGTGATTTGCAAAATGGAATTTTCTCCGAATTAAAAGCAAATGCACCTATTGATGTATACAGAAGAAATTTACAAAAAGCTTTTATTTCAAAATTGATCGATGCCATCAATTTAGATAATAATGCCGTGGCAAATTTTAACGGAAGAAAAATTGTAATGGTAGATACCGATTTGCCCTCGATTGCTCGGGGTCACTTAATTGAGTTAAAAAGTCAATTAAAGGTCGCCAATACCACAACTACAGATCGTTTAAGTAAATTCCATATCACAGATTTAATCGCAAGAATTGATCAAGCGTTAAATCCAAATTAAAAAAGTAGTAGGCCTAAAACTAAAAATGCTTCACCAAGTGTGAAGCATTTTTTTATTGAAGCATTTGTTTGTTATTTGAACGCCGAAAAACCGGTAATATCCATACCTGTAATCAACAAGTGAATATCGTGGGTTCCTTCATAGGTAATCACCGATTCTAAATTCATGCTGTGACGCATAATAGAATACTCTCCCGTAATACCCATACCTCCTAAAATCTGACGTGCTTCGCGTGCAATATTAATAGCCATATCAACATTGTTGCGTTTTGCCATCGAAATTTGCGCCGTTGTTGCTCTCCCTTCGTTACGTAATACTCCCAAACGCCAAGTTAATAACTGGGCTTTGGTAATTTCGGTAATCATTTCAGCTAATTTTTTTTGTTGCAATTGGGTAGCACCAATTGGTTTATCGAATTGCACACGTTCTTTTGCATACCGTAATGCAGTATCATAACAATCCATAGCTGCGCCAATAGCACCCCAAGCAATTCCATAGCGCGCGGAGTCCAAACAACCCAGCGGCGCACCCAATCCCGATTTGTTGGGTAATAGGTTTTCTTTTGGAACTTTTACATTGTCAAAAATTAATTCGCCTGTTGCCGAAGCGCGCAACGACCATTTGTTGTGCGTTTCTGGAGTGGAAAATCCTTCCATACCACGCTCTACAATTAAACCGTGAATACGACCTTCTTCATTTTTTGCCCAAACGACAGCAATATCGGCAAAAGGAGCATTGGAAATCCACATTTTGGCTCCATTCAACAAATAATGATCGCCCATATCTTTGAAGTTGGTTACCATTCCGCCAGGATTTGATCCAAAGTCAGGCTCTGTCAATCCAAAACAACCCATCATTTCACCAGTGGCTAATTTCGGAAGGTATTTCATTCGCTGTTCTTCATTACCATATTTCCAAATCGGGTACATTACTAATGAAGATTGTACCGATGAGGTCGAACGAACACCCGAGTCTCCACGTTCAATTTCTTGCATGATTAAACCATAGGAAATTTGATCCAAACCAGCCCCGCCATATTCTACGGGGATATAAGGCCCAAATCCGCCGATTTCGCCCAAACCTTTAATAATTTGATTCGGAAATTCAGCACGTTGTGCATAATCTTCAATGATCGGAGAAACTTCGCGTTTCACCCAAGCACGGGCGGCATCGCGCACCAATTTATGTTCGTCTGTCAATAAATCGTCCAACAAATAATAGTCGGGAGCTTGAAATAAGTCTGGTTTCATTTGTTTCTTATAGTTTTAGACGGACATGCCGTCTGAGGTTTAAAATACGAAAACGTTTGCAAATTTAACAAAACCTAGCGCAGAATATAACGAACAAATGTTATTTTTTTCTGCAATTAAAAATTCAAATAAAAGTCGTGTGTAAGTGCGCGATAGGCTTCGGTATACTGATGCCGTTCGGTTTCAATGATAAGGGAGTCAATTTCCAACGGAAGTGGAGTTCGAGAAAATGCCAAAAGACTGCGTTTGATTTCGCTTTTGGGCGATCCTTGAACCCGGGTAATTTTAAACGGAAAGAGTGTGTGCTCTGCTGCAATTTGAATAAAACGCGCTTCTTCTTTAAAAGGTAGAATTACCGCTAAAACGCCATTTTCTGACAGTAAAATTCCAGCTGCTTCCCCCAAATCTTCAAAAGGTAACGACTCGTTTTGACGTGCACGGTCGCGACTTTCATTTCCGGAGGTAACGTTTTCTGAGTAAAAAGGGGGATTAGAAACGATTAGGTCGTATTCTTCGTCTTGCAAATCTTCCATAAAATCATCCAACGACGCATGAAAGCAAAAAAGGCGATCGTTCCATGGGGCATTTTCAAAATTTTCAACGGTTTGTTCAAAGGCATCGGGGTCAATTTCGATTGCTTCAATCTGTTCGGCTTGACTTCTTTGCGCCAGCATCAAGGCAATTAGTCCGGTTCCAGCACCAATGTCTAAAACCGAAAAGGGACGATGATCAATCGGAGCCCAAGCACCCAATAAAACGCCGTCGGTTCCGACTTTCATGGCACACCGATCTTGGTTGATAGTGAATTGTTTGAATTGAAACATAGGGGTGAGTTTCCAATATATAAAATTCCAATATATAAAATTCTAAATTCCAAGAATCAAAAATTCCTCTCGAAGTACCGGGACCAAAAATGAAATTCCAAAAATCAAAAATTCTAAAGTTCAAAATTAGGAAGAACTTTTGGAAATAATAGCGGAAAATATTTTTCTTAGTTCATCGGCTTCTTTAAATAATGAATTTGAGCTTTCAATTATATCTGGGTTCAATTCTTGGAGTAAACGAATCCAATATTTAGATTCTTTTGCTTCTTTTCGTGATATTTTTATTCGATACAAAAAGTCTTTATCGCCTAGTTTTTCATTTGCTTCAATATAATTTGCCCCAACCGAACCCGAGGAACGGATTAGCTGTTTTCCATCTTCTATATTTGAAATTGTTTTAGGAAGCTTTTGAATATAAAACCTACAGTTTTTTGCAAATAAAAAGGTTCTTTCTTCTAAGTCATAAGGTTTTTCCATAAAATCGTGATTTGGCTTATAAATAATTGTTATTTAGAAATTAAGATATTGGAATTTGGAATTTAAAACATTGGAATTTGGAATTTAAAACATTGGAATTTATAATTTGAAGTGTTGTAATTTCCTACATATACAAATCCACCAATCCCTTGGGTGTGTTGAGTACAATTTTCTTTTGAGTACGATTCACTTCGATGATGAAGTCGTCAATCATAGGAATAAGAATTTGACGGTCATTCCATTCAATTTCAAAAAGCGGTTGTGCAGAAGAATCGTTTACTCCGGTGATTGTTCCGATACTACCTAGGCGTTGGTCTTCAACGGCAAAACCAATCACTTCATGAAAATAGAATTGATTTCCTTCGAGTTTAGGTAAAACCGTCAAGGGTAGGTAAATTTCACAACCAATAATTTCGTCGGCATCGGCTTCAGTATCCACGTCTTCAAATTTTACGCGGAGAAAATCACCTTTATGTAGATTGGAATTTTCAATAAAAAATGGAACCAGACCTTTGCCAAAATCGACAAATACTGATTCCATATTTTCATACATTTCAGGTTCATCCGTATCTAAATAAATAAGGACTTCCCCTTTGAAACTAAATTTTTTTGCGATTTTGCCGAGATAGAAACAATCTTCTTTACGCATTACCGCATGATTTATTAAGCTTCTGCTTGTTCGCTGTCGCTTGATTCTTCGTTGTTTTCCTCAGCTGCGGGTGCTTCTTCAGCAACTTCAGCAGCCGTTTCTTCTACAACTTCAGCCGCAGGCGCCTCTTCAGCAACTTCGGCAACGGTTTCTTCAGCAGCTTCAACAACAGCAACTTCCTCTTCCGTTTCTACAGCAGCAGCTTCTTCTTCAGCTTTTAATGCTTCTTCTGCAGCTTTTGCACGTTTTTCGTTGACTTCTTTTTCAGCTTTTAATGCTTTTGCTTTTGCGTCGTCTTTTGCTTTTGCTAAGCCGTCTTTTTTAGCATTAACTTTAGAAGCTTTTTCATCTAACCATGCTGCCAACTTAGCATCAGCTTGCTCTTGTGTTAAAGCGCCTTTACGAACACCTCCATCCAAGTGGTGTTTCAATAAAGCTCCTTTGTAAGAAAGGATAGCACGTGCAGTATCGGTTGGTTGCGCACCGTTGTGTAACCATTGAACCGCTTTGTCTAAGTTCAATTCGATAGTTGCAGGGTTAGTGTTTGGATTGTAAGTTCCTACTTTATCTAAGAATTTACCATCGCGTTTTGCGCGCGCATCAGCGGCAACAATCCAGTAAAAAGGTTTTCCTTTTTTACCGTGTCTTTGTAATCTAATTTTTACTGACATAATCTATTGATTAAATTATGGGGTTCTCGACCCCGATTAATGAGGGCGCAAATATACAAAACTTTTTAAATCAACACTCTGGTAATTAAAATTTTAATTTGCCCATAGAAAATCATTAAAAAATAACCTACAATTCACCAAAAAAACTATTTTTGTATTTAATAAACGAGTTTAGAATTCATGAAGAAATGTATTGCCCTTTTTCTAGCTGTGGTTTCATTCGTATCCTGTAGCGAAGAAGTAAAATTTAACAACCCTGGTTTACAAGCATACCGTGATGGAGTTTTGTTCCGAGGCGTTGATGTAAAAGCTTACAAGTCGGCTTCAACCGGTGCCATTCAATTAGTTGGTTTGGCTCAAGATGAAGAACTAACAATCGATTTAAGTGCGGGAACAGCAGGGACGTATTATTTAGGTACAATCAATACGGCTACAAAAGCTACTTACAACTCCTCATTCAACGCTAATTTGTTGCGTTATGAAACCGCTATTGTTAATGGTCCTGTAGCAGATATTGCCAAAAACTTTCCCTCTGCGGGATCGGGCTATACCCCCAATTGCACAACCGTCAGCGGGACTACTACGTGTAATGGTTCCTATCCCACAACCGGTGGTTCGGGTAGTGGATTAACACTGTCGGTTTTCACCAATACAGCTGGAGCTGTAACCGCTGTTAAAGTGGCTTCCCCAGGTAATAATTACAAAGCAGGCGACTTAATCACAATTGTTGGTGGAAACAACAATGCAAAAGTTCGCGTCTTAAACGTTGAAGGGAGTAATGGTGAAGTGATTATAACTGAAAACAATGGTAATTTGATTTCGGGCTCATTCAAATTCAATGCAGTGCAAACAACCACTGACCCTACAGCCAATGAAATTGTAAATTTCCAATACGGATCATTTTATAAGGTGCCTATTTATCCAGCGCCCTAGTGATTAAAAATGTAAGTCATACAAGCTGTCCATTGGACAGCTTTTTTTGTTGATAACTATTCTTGGAATCTTCAAGGATGAAAGTGTATTTTTGAAAACAAAGGCGTTCTATTTAAACCACCACTAGTTCAGGGATATGTACTTAATTTTTGATACCGAAACCACAGGATTACCTCGAAATTGGACTGCTCCAATTACCGATACTGATAATTGGCCACGTGCCGTGCAAATTGCATGGCAATTGCATGATGAACTCGGAAACCTAATCGACAATCAAGATTATCTGATACTGCCTGAAGGATATGATATTCCCTATGATGCAGAACGTGTACATGGTATTTCCACAGAATTGGCTCATAAATATGGTGTGGAGCTACGGGAGATGCTCCTCAAGTTTAATACTGTACTTTCTCAGGCCAAATTTATCGTTGGACAAAACGTAGGTTTTGATGTCAATATTATGGGGTGTGAATTCTATCGTGCAGGTATTGAAACTCCTTTGTCAAAGTTTCCTGTTTTAGATACCTGTACTGAAGTAACTGCCAATCTGCTTAAACTACCGGGTGGTCGGGGCGGAAGGTATAAATTGCCTACGCTAACCGAGTTACACGAATATTTGTTTGGAGAACCCTTTGGTGAAGCTCATAATGCAACTGCCGATGTTGAGGCAACCACGCGATGTTTCCTGGAATTAATCAAACGGGAAGTGTTTACAAGCGCTGAACTCGGAGCTTCTGCTGACTATTTTCGTCGATTTAAAGAGCAACATCCAGGGTTGATTTTACCTATTGGATTAACGCATTTGAACCTTAAGAAAGAATCGGAAGAGTTGCGTAAAAAAACTGCTCCAACTCCTGGTTCTCCCGTTTTGAGCTCTGCAAATCAGCACGATCAAAGTCAAATGACTGCGGTAGATTTTGTGCATTTGCATAACCACACCCAATTTTCTGTTTTACAGTCAACTATTGCGATTGCTGATCTAGTTGGCGCAGCAGTACAACAAAAAATGCCTGCAGTTGCCATGACCGATATCGGAAATATGATGGGTGCTTTTCAATTTGTACGGGATATTGTTGCTCATAATAAATCGGCTAAACAAAAAAACGAAAAAGCGATAGAAGCAGGTGAAACTCCCACAGAAACCCTAATAAAGCCGATTGTAGGTTGCGAATTTAATGTGTGTGATAACCATACCGATCGCTCTCGAAAAGACAACGGCTATCAAGTGGTTTTTTTAGCCAAAAATAAACGAGGGTATCATCATTTAGCAAAAATGGCTTCTATTGCTTATACGGCGGGCTTTTATTATGTGCCGCGGATTGATAAGGCGATTGTTGAAAAATATAAAGAAGATCTTATCGTTTTAACCGGTAGTTTGTATGGTGAGGTTCCAAGTAAACTCTTAAATATTGGTTTGAATCAGGCCGAAGAAGCATTACTTTGGTGGAAAGCACAGTTTGGCGATGATTTGTATATCGAACTCATGCGGCATCATCAAGAAGATGAGAATCGCGTTAATAGCGCACTTATTGATCTTTCGCGTAAACATAGTGTGAAGACAGTGGCGACCAACAATGTTTTTTACCTCAATAAAGAGGATGCTAATGCTCACGATATTTTATTATGTGTTCGCGATGGTGAAAAGCAATCAACACCTATAGGTCGTGGTCGTGGCTACCGATATGGATTGCCCAATCATGAGTATTATTTCAAATCGGGTAACGAAATGAAAGCGCTCTTTGCCGATTTTCCCGAAGCGATTACCAATATTGCTGAGGTAGTGGATAAAATAGAGATTTATGAACTCGCCCGTGAGGTTTTACTCCCTAATTTTGAAATTCCTGCAGCGTTTGAGGATCCCCAAGATGCCTTGGATAAAGGCAAAAGAGGTGAAAACAATTATTTGCGTCATCTGACTTACAAAGGCGCCGAGAAACGTTATCCTTCGCTTACAGAAGCTATTCGTGAACGTCTTGATTTTGAGTTGGCTACAATCGAACGAACGGGTTACCCAGGTTATTTTTTGATTGTTCAAGATTTTATTGCAGAAGCGCGAAATATGGGTGTTTCAGTTGGCCCTGGTCGTGGCTCTGCCGCTGGGAGCGCGGTTGCCTATTGTTTAGGGATTACGAATATCGACCCCATTGCGTATGATTTGCTTTTTGAGCGCTTCCTGAATCCAGATCGGGTTTCTATGCCCGATATTGATATTGACTTTGATGATGAAGGTCGAAGCAAAGTAATGGATTATGTGATTAATAAGTATGGTTCCAACCAAGTGGCACAAATTATTACCTATGGCACTATGGCGGCCAAGTCGTCGGTAAGGGATACTGCTCGGGTTTTGGATTTGCCCTTATTCGAGGCGGATAAAATTGCTAAATTGATTCCAAATAATCTGAATTTGGCTAAAATTTTTTCCTTGGAAAAGGATAAACTCAAAGCTGCACTTCGTTCGGACGAATTTGATAAAGTCAAAGAATTAATTGAATTAGCTAACGGAAATGACTTGAGCTCAGAAACCATTCAACAAGCAAAATTGTTGGAAGGAAATCTGCGCAATACAGGAATTCATGCCTGTGGGGTGATTATAACTCCAAGTGATATCACAGATTATGTTCCAGTGGCCACAGCCAAAGATTCTGATTTATATGTGACCCAATTTGATAACTCGGTGGTAGAGAGTGCCGGATTGTTGAAAATGGATTTCTTAGGGCTTAAGACCTTAACTTTGATTAAAGATACGTGTAAGTTGGTCAAATACCGAACAGGTATCGAACTTGATCCGGATTCGTTTCCTATTGATGATATAAAAACGTATGAATTGTTCCAACGGGGTGAAACGGTTGGTATTTTTCAGTATGAGTCACCTGGGATGCAAAAATACATGAAGGAGTTAAAGCCTACGGTATTTGGTGATTTAATTGCAATGAATGCGCTCTATCGACCGGGGCCGCTGGAGTATATCCCCTCATTTATTCGTCGTAAAAATGGGGAAGAACCCATCACGTACGACTTAGATGCATGTGAGGAGTATTTAAAAGAAACGTACGGTATTACCGTATATCAAGAGCAGGTAATGTTGTTGTCGCAAAAATTGGCCAACTTTTCCAAGGGAGATGCCGATGTGTTGCGAAAAGCAATGGGTAAAAAGCAAAAAGATGTCTTGGATAAGATGAAGTCCAAATTCATCGATCAAGCAGTTGCCAATGGTCATGATGCCGATAAACTGGATAAAATTTGGAAAGACTGGGAAGCCTTTGCAAGTTATGCCTTTAATAAATCCCATTCTACGTGTTATGCTTGGGTAGCTTATCAAACGGCCTATTTAAAAGCACATTATCCCGCAGAATATATGGCGGCAGTGCTTTCTAATAATATGAATGATATTAAGCAAGTTTCGTTCTTTATGGAAGAATGCAAACGCATGGGGTTGCATGTTTTGGGTCCAGATGTAAATGAATCGTTCTATAAGTTTACCGTTAACGAAGCGTATGCCGTTCGTTTTGGAATGGGAGCAGTAAAAGGGGTTGGACAAGGTGCTGTCGATACGATTGTTGCCCAACGGAAAGAAGGAAAATACCGTTCGATTTTTGATTTAGCAAAGCGAATTGATTTGCGCGCTGCCAACAAAAAAGCCTTTGAAAACTTAGCGCTTGCAGGTGGCTTTGATTGTTTTGAAACGACCCATCGCGCACAATATTTCCATCATGATGGAGATTCAATTACGTTTTTGGAGAAAGCAATACGGTATGGTTCAAAGTTTCAAGAAAATGAAAATTCGGCTCAAGTAAGTTTATTTGGTGAAACGAGTGAAGTTCAAATTGCTGAACCCCAAATCCCCCCTTGTGAAGAGTGGACTACTATGGTTAAATTGGCAAGGGAACGTGAAGTGGTGGGGATTTACATATCTGGACATCCGCTAGACGATTACCGATTTGAAATGAGCTATTTCTGTAATGTAAAACTTGAAAATTTTAAAAATCAAGAAGCTTTGGTCAACAAAACCGTTGCGTTTGGGGGTATTGTGACCAATGTTCAATATAAAACTGGAAAGTCTGGAAAAGATTGGGCCCAATTTACGATCGAGGGATATGATGAGAGTTTTGAATTTCGAATTTTTGATGAAGAGTATTTAAAATACCGTCATTTTTTGGTCAATAATCAGTTTCTGTTTTTTAAAGTATTAGTACGTGAGGGCTGGGTTAATCGAGAGACGGGTAAGCGAGCTGATCCACGAATATCGTTTCAAGAAGTAAAATTATTAGCCGATGTATTGCCCACTTTTGCCAAGAAGTTAGTCATTCAATTCAATATTAAAGATTTACATCAAGCGCTTATCCAACAACTGGCCGCTTTGTTTCAAGCAAATTCAGGAGATCAGCCGGTAACGTTTGAAGTAATGGAGTTGGAACGAATCAAGAAAAAAGTAGAGTTGGAGGTCAAACCATTGGATCTAGTTCTTGAAACTACAGAAGATGAATTGTTAACTGCCGACGATTTTGAGTCAGAATTACCAATAGAAACTGATGAAATTCGGGTGTTGACTCATTTGGCAATGCCCTCCCGAAAAACAAAAATTAAGATTACGAGTGATTTATTAAGTGCTTTGGAGCAATTGCAAGTGAAATTTAAATTAAACTAAGTATCATTTTGAATGATTACAAAATAGTAAAAAGTAATCTTTTACGTAAAGTAATGCGCAGCTAATTCGTTATCTTTGTATCTTGTAATCAAAATTTAACTTAAAAAAATAAATAGTATGGCATTAGCAATCACCGATGCTACATTTGAAGAAGTAGTATTAAAATCTGACAAGCCCGTTTTAGTCGATTTTTGGGCAGCTTGGTGCGGTCCTTGTAGAATGGTTGGTCCAGTTATCGATGAAGTTTCTACTGAATATGAAGGTAAAGCTGTTGTAGGTAAAGTAGATGTTGATGCAAATCAAGAATTTGCAGCAAAATACGGAGTACGAAATATCCCAACCGTATTGGTTTTTCATAACGGAGAAGTCGTAGGTCGTCAAGTTGGTGTTTCACCAAAAAAAACCTACACCGACGCAATCGATGCATTATTATAACAGAAATACGAATGTGAACCGAAAGCCTGAAGAAAATTCAGGCTTTTTTTTATCTTTGATCGTATGAAGATTGAACAAGAAAAAGAACTTATTTCTGGTTTTAAGCATCTAGAGATTTTAGCCAACCAAGTAGTTGAAGGCTTTATTTCGGGGATGCATAAATCGCCCTTCCACGGTTTTTCAGCTGAATTTGCAGAACATAAAGTGTATAATAAAGGCGAAAGCACCAAGCATATCGATTGGAAGTTGTTTGCCAAAACCGATCGGTTGTATACAAAACGCTTTGAAGAAGAAACCAATTTGCGGTGCCATTTGATTTTAGATAATTCGTCTTCTATGCATTATCCCGTTTTGAAATCGGGACAACCCTTTTATGAAAGTAAGATTGGTTTTTCGGTATTGGCTTCAGCCGTTTTGATGAATTTGCTCAAAAAACAACGGGATGCTGTAGGTTTAAGTGTTTTTTCTGATCGGTATGAATATTATGCTCCAGAGAAAGGCTCCGATCGCCATCACCGCATGGTATTATCTATTTTAGAAGGAATTTTAGACCGGCCCAATGCGGCAAAAAAGACTGACACCATAACCTATTTACATCAGATTGCAGAAAAAATGCATCGCCGCTCGATGATTATTTTATTTACGGATATGTTTCAAGGCGAGGATCACGAAAAATTATTTAGCGCTTTACAGCATTTAAAACACAACAAACACAAGGTTGTAGTGTTTCATGTTATTGATGAAGCAACCGAATTGCGTTTTGATTTTGATAATCATCCCCGAAAATTTATAGATGTAGAATCGGGAGAAGTAGTCAATTTGTTTGCCGAAAACATACAAGATGAATATGAAAAACGAGTGGAGCACTATTTTAAAACCTTGTCACTAGCCTGTGCGCAAAATAAAATTAAATATGTCCCCGTTAATGTAGGTGCCGATTTTGAAAAAATACTGACAACTTATTTGGTTGAAAAACAAATGTTTGGTTAGTGTATTTTAAAATAATTTGAAAATTTCACTAAAAACGTTTGCAAAGCAGAAATTAGCGCGTATATTTGCATCCGCATTAAAGCAAGGTTTGGTAGTTCAGTTGGTTAGAATACATGCCTGTCACGCATGGGGTCGCGGGTTCGAGTCCCGTCCAGACCGCTAAAATTGGGAAAGCGCTCCGTTATACGGAGCGCTTTTTTGCCCAAATAGCATTTGTAAGATGCTTCATAATCATTGAAGCAAAATAAAAATAGTTGTGTTGTTTTGTCCCGATTTATCGAGACAAGGTTTAGTAGTTAGACCAATGAAAAGCTTTTCCGATTCATTTCGGAATGGCTTTTTTGCTTTTTTGAAGTCATATCAGATGTATAGGAGGGCTCAATGGAATCCTAACCTAAGCGGCATCGAACATGAATCCATAGAATGCCTGTAAAAGTTTCGGTTTAATTTAGTATTTTTGATTTTGGTTCTATAAGTTATACTTGAATAGAACGTTGAAATTTCCATTGAATAAATACGTTTGGTTAGCATAGGAAAATGGGATAATGATTTAAAATCCAATGAAACAAATTGTAGTACTGTTGGCATTAGCCCTAACGTCGTGTAGTTATTTTGAAAAGCAAGTGCCTAACGAGCAGGATTTGTTACAAAAAGAACTTAAAGCAATCAATTGGAATCAAGTAGATGAATATCCTTCTATTGCCGAATGTGATCAATTAACCGACTCCAAACTTCGTAAACAATGTTTTTTTGAGTTTTTGTCTAGTACTATTCAGCAAAAATTAAATACCGATACGTTGTCGGTATTGTACCCTGAATTGGATACAATAGAAGTTAAAGTGACGGTTAATTCAAATGCAACCTTAGTTTTTGAGCCGCAGTTTCCTCAAGATTCTACAGCTTACGATAAAGAAAAATTGGATAGCATTATTCGTTTACGCCTCATTGATTTACCCAAAGTAAGTCCCGCGATTAAAAGGGGAATTCCAGTGAAAACTCAATTTATATTACCTGTAATTATTCGTAGTGAATAGTCAATCTCTTTTTTGATACGATTAAATCATTAAATGCCAATCAATAATGGAACATTTTGACCGTAAGGAGCACTGGGAAAAAGTATATCAGACTAAAGAACTTAAGGATGTGAGTTGGTTTCAATCTACACCCGAAACATCATTGGCGTTTTTTAAGCAACATAACATACCCAAAACCGCAAAAATTATTGACATAGGCGGTGGCGATAGCTTTTTAGTAGATCATTTAATTGAATTAGGTTATCAGGATATTTCCGTTTTAGATATTTCCGCTTCAGCCCTCAATAGAGCTAAGGAAAGATTGGGTGAAAAGGCTCATACGATACATTGGATTGAGGCCGACGCAGCAAATTTTGTGCCCACAGAAAAATATGACTTTTGGCACGATAGAGCTGCATTTCATTTTTTGACAGCCGAGCAAGAAATTTCAAATTACATACAAACGGCTTATGAAAATATAAATTCGGGCGGAATTTTAGTTGTGGGAACATTTTCAGAGCAAGGTCCGAAAAAATGCAGCGGAATAGCAATTAAAAACTATTCAGAATCGACTATAACTGACCGTATGAGTGGTAGGTTTGAAAAAATAAAATGCATTACCGTTGACCACAAAACACCATTTGACACCCTCCAAAACTTTATTTTTTGTAGTTTCAAAAAAATATAATTACCCATTCCTTTAAAAAGTAAGTCATAAAAGCCTTGATTGTTCTTACCATTAAATGCTGCGTGCAAAATTCGGATAATACTTATTATTACCGTTTAAATTGTCGCCCTTTCCATTGAAATCCGCCGAATAAAGCACAAATTCCAGTACAACTGCTGAAAAAAGGATAGATAAAACTGCTTGCGAAGGGCAAGAAAAATTTTCCGTTACGTAAGAATGCATTGGCGCGGTACATTAGCATAAAATCAACACTATACTTTACTGCCCATGTAACCCCGACAATCCACCATGGGATCATGCTGTTTAAAGCTAAAAGAACAGCAAGTACCCAACTCAAATTCATCGATAAAACGACTACAGCAAGCAATTTTGCATAGGGGTTGGAATATCCTGTTGTTTTGGCTGCCCAACGAATTCGTTGTTGAAATACCTCCACGAGATCATCAACAGGACGCGTTTTTACAACTGCTTCCTTACATTTTATATACCCTACTTTTTCGGGATGTTGGGTTAACCCTTTTTGTAGCAGCAATACATCGTCGCCTCCGGTATAGTTTGTCAGTCCATCAAAACCTCCTAATTCATTAAAAAAAGTTAGGGTATAGGCAAAATTAGCTCCATTACACATGAATCCCTGTCCATTTCCAAAACTACCCATTGTAGTTCCCTGTAGGGCTAGCGTTTCTAATTGCTGAAAATCGTGGAACCAATTGTTTTTTGTTTTTAAAATTACAGGGCCAGCGATCATTTCTTTTTTATTTTCTTGAATAAAATCATGATACGATTGCAGCCAGTTTTTTGGAAGCACACAATCACCATCAGTTGTAATAATCCAAGGATGTTTGAGAATCGGAATAGCACGCATAAGCGCATCTTTTTTTGGGGAGCCTGTTCGCCGAACATTTTCTAAACAAGTGGTTTCAAATTGACTGTTTTTTAACCGCCAATTGAGGTAAATCTGTTGGCTATTGTCTTCTGAAAAATCGTCAATTAAAATAAGTTCAAACAATTCGGCAGGATAGTTCAATTGCGCGATGGAGTCAAGTAATTTAGGCAAATTCTTAGCTTCATTCCGAATCGGTATTAGGATAGAAAACCCTGTAGTAGGCGTTGATTTTTTTGGTTTAAAAACCGGAAGCTGATTAAAACCAGTTATGATTTTTAAGATAAATCCAGCATAAACTGCTGTAATTATTCCGAAGCAGAGGATGAAGCCCATTGTGGTTTAAATATTAAAATATAATAACTCCCTAGCAACACGGGTAGAACCACATTCATCAGCCACATTAACGTACTGATGAAAACTACAGTCCAATCGTTAACACCGAGTTTTCCGAAGAAAAATAAAGCAACACTTCCTTTAACCGCAAAATCTAAAAACTGAAAACTTGGCAAGGAAGAGGCCAAAAAATATACGGCTGCTATTGCTCCCATTGCTGTTGCATAGGGTAAATGTACCTCAAATATGCAAAATAAAAAATAGTATTGATGAGAAAAGATTAGGTAGCGCGCAAGGCCTAGAAGGTTGTTTTTGTAATGTATTTCTTTAGGAATTGCTTTTGTTTTGGTCCAAAGCAACTCAAATGAATAACCGTTAATTTTGATTTTTTGGATGCTAAAAAAAAACAGAAATAGTATACCTATAGTTACCAATATTCCCATACCCCAAAGGGTGTTTCCTAAAATAAACAGCCCTAAGGTTCCAAATATTATGGTGTATACCATTTGAATTCCGTTGCAGATAAGATTTAAAAAAACTACTTGACGGGTTTCATTTTTAGCAAAATAAAAGGCTTTTCCTACATATTCGCCTATGCCGTTGGGAGTAAAAATCCCTGCGGTAAGTGCGGCAAAAACCTGTTTAGTTGAATCGGCGAGTGATAAAGGACGCAGGGTAGAACCTAAATTTTGCCATTTTAAGATTTCCATAAAACGATTGGCAACCGTAAATGCAATCAAGGCGAGAATTACTAAAGGATGTGTAAGTTTTTGTAATGAGATTTGGAAAGCATTCCAGCTGAGATGCGGGTCAGCATTTAGTTTTTTATAAATGAGATAAAATGCACCGCTTACAATCAGAATTTTGAGTAGAACTGTGAAGAATTGTTTAGATTTGTCAGACCATGCATTCATGGTACAAAGAAAGCGCTTTTTTAGCGAAAACCTTCGAATGAATTGAAAGTAGCAAACGAACGTATCCTGTTAGGAATTGATCCAGGGACGACGATTATGGGATTCGGACTCATACGCGTGGTCAATAAAAAGATGGAGTTTATTCAACTAAACGAATTGTTGTTGAGTAAATATGATGATCATTACATGAAGTTAAAGAAAATCTTTGAGCGCACAATCGAGTTAATTGATACATACCATCCCGATGAAATAGCGATCGAAGCCCCGTTTTTTGGAAAAAATGTACAGTCCATGTTAAAGTTAGGTCGCGCTCAAGGAGTAGCTATGGCTGCGGGACTCTCAAGACAGATCCCCATAACCGAATACGAACCCAAGAAAATCAAAATGGCAATTACCGGAAACGGAAATGCTAGTAAAGAGCAAGTCGCAAAAATGCTCCAACAGTTATTAGACTTAAAAGAATTACCCAAAAATCTCGATTCAACCGATGGATTGGCGGCAGCTGTTTGTCATTTTTTCAATACGGGTAAAGTAATAGCAGGGAAAAGTTATTCGGGATGGGATGCCTTTGTCAAACAAAATGAAAATAGAATTAAATAATTTGAAGATTTGATAATTTGAAGATTACTATCGTTTTCAAGTTTTCAAAATGAATTAATTTTCAAATCAATGAGCGGCATTTATCTTCACATTCCCTTTTGCAAACAAGCCTGTCACTATTGTGATTTTCATTTTTCGACTTCAATGAAAAAGAAAAAAGAAATGATGGCAATGATGGCGCGCGAGATCGCTTTACGAAGCGATTGGTTTTCTGGAAGTACCCCAACAGTAATCGAGACAATTTATTTTGGAGGCGGGACACCTAGTGTATTGGATAGTGCCGATTTAAATTTTTTATTGGATACGATAAATAAACACTTCAAGGTTGGAAGTTCCCCAGAAATCACGGTTGAAGCAAATCCCGATGATTTAACCTCAGATTATTTAAAAGCTTTATCTAGAACTCCGGTTAACCGTTTATCAATAGGTGTGCAGTCTTTTTTTGAAGAGGATTTACGTCTAATGAATCGTGCTCATAATGCAACGCAAGCTCTTGCAAGTGTTCAAATGGCAACCGATTTTTTTGATTCGATTTCATTGGATTTAATTTACGGTATTCCGGGATTAACCGATGAAAAATGGATGCAAAATATAAATACAGCCTTGCAATTGGGGGTGTCGCACATATCGAGTTATGCCTTAACAGTTGAATCGAAAACGGCTTTGGCTCATTTTGTCAAAAAAGGGATTATTCCCAAGCCCGATGATGCCCAAGCCCAAGCCCAATTTTTAATGATAATCGACCAGTTAGAAGCCCATGATTTTGTGCATTATGAATTGTCTAATTTTGCGAAAGTAGGGTATTTTTCAAAAAATAATTCGGCCTATTGGTTAGGAAAACCATATTTAGGGATTGGACCTTCTGCCCATAGTTTTAATGGGGCTCAGCGCGGTTGGAATGTGTCCAATAATTCCCAATATATTCATGCACTTCACGAAAATCTTTTGCCCTTAGAAGTGGAAACTCTTTCGCTAAACGATCGCTATAATGAATATGTAATGACAGGATTGCGAACAATTTGGGGGGTGGATTTGGGTCGTTTGGAAACCGAGTTTGGACCGCGATTTAAAACGTATTTTGTGCAACAAGCAGCTTCGCATTTGGAGCAGCATTTGCTCTACATTGACGGAGAAATTGTGCGCACTACACGAAAAGGTAAATTTTTAAGTGACGGGATTGCAAGTGATTTATTTCTTCTGAATTTGTAAATTTACTGCAAAAGTCCTAAGCGTTTTTAAAATCTAAATCATGATATTTACTCTCGATTCTTTTTCAATTGATACCTCAAAACCAATCGATATTTCATTACCATTAACCAATTCCGAATCCAATCCGATTGCCTGGTATTTAGCGCATCCCGTAATTGAGCCTGTTCGTTTTGGCGACTGGGTTGGTAGGGTATCCGAAGGGAGTTCGACCAATTTTAATTCTATTCATTTTAATCCCCATGGGCATGGAACCCATACGGAATGTTTAGGGCATATTACTAAGGCTTTTTATAGTATCAATCAAGCCTTAACGACTTTTTTTTTTAAAGCGGAATTGATTTCTATTAGCCCAGAATCGAGTAATGGTGATGGAATTATAACCAAAAATCAAGTTGAAAACGCATTGGCTGGAAAAACACCCGAAGCCGTGGTGATTCGAACACTTCCGAATCATACATCCAAAATGCATCAAAATTATTCCCATACCAATCCGCCCTATCTCGCCGAAGATGCTGCGCATTTTTTACGAGAAATCGGAGTACAGCATTTACTCATTGATTTGCCAAGTGTCGATCGCGAAGAAGATGGAGGCGCATTGTTGGCTCATAAAGCGTTTTGGAATGTAAAAAATACAAATCAACTCAATGCCGATGCGCATATGGAAAGTACAATTACAGAATTAGTTTTTGTCCCCGATTCCGTTCAGGATGGATCGTATTTATTAAACCTACAAATTGCATCGTTTGAAAATGATGCTTCGCCCAGTAAACCGGTTTTGTATGCAGTGAGCAGTGTTCAGTGATCAGTGATCAGTGGGCAGAGGGCAGTGTTCAGTGAGCAGTTAGCAGTTAGCAGTCGAAGTTTTAAAAATACATTATGGATATACAACAGCTTTATGACTATTGCCTTTCAAAAAAAGGGGTGACCGAACATTTTCCATTTGATGAAGATACATTGGTTTTTAAAGTGATGGGAAAGATGTTTTGTTTGGCCTCATTGCATGAATGGGAGAAAGGAAATCCATCCTTAAATTTAAAATGTGATCCCGATTATGCTTTGGTCCTTCGAGACGAATTTGAAAGTGTACAACCCGGGTATCATTCGAATAAAAAACATTGGAATACGGTTTATGTAAATCGAGAAATACCCGATAAGAAAGTTATTCATTTTATCAATCATTCGTATGAATTGGTGGCTGCCAAATTGCCTAAAAAGGAGCGCGAAATATTACGTAACATGGAGTAAACTTTTGAATAGAAGCCGAAATAATTTAAATTATACTTATTTTCAATGTTTAGGCATTACTTTTGTTGCAAGTAAAACGATTTAAAAATGGATTGTTTTCCCTAATTATAATAAAGCATTCGAATATTATGTTGGATAATCTCAAAAAAATTCTCAACGAAGATCAAGATCCCAAAGCCATTGAAAAAATTACGGCTAAATTGGAAAATTTACTAATGACTCATGAAGTAGTGGGCTATATTGCGGTTCAAAAAAAACCAGCGATTACGGTCTTTCCCGATAGTATTGTGGTGACTAATAAACGTATTATTTTGTGTAAACCTAAAAACCTAGGATTGTCTATGGAGTTTATCGATTACGATTGGGATACCATTGAAGCTACCTTTGTAAAAGAGGGTATTCTAGGTTCTGATTTTACGTTTACTACCCAATCCGATTTGACACATACCGTAGATTATTTGCCCAAAAATCAAGCTCGAAAACTCTACACGTTTGCCAAAGAACAATTGGATACCCTGAAAAATTCAGCACCTGTAGTTCAAACACCCGTTGCCGAAGTAATTCCAGAAATTATAGAAGAACCCGAGGTTGAGGAAGTCACACATTATGCTGAAATGATTTCCGCTTCTGCAGTTGAAATGCCAGCGGTATCAACGGAATCGGGAGAAAAAAAACTCAGTGATTTGTCTAATGAAGAATTATTTGAAAAATTACAGAACTATAAAAAACTTTTAGACAACGGTTTAATTCTTCAGGGGGAATATGACCGATTAAAAGCCGAGATTTTAAATTACTTATAGCTTACGATATTTTGAAATTAGATGCGCATTGCTTTTGTACATGCGCATTTTTTTAATTCTACCGACAGCATTCGTCTACAGTTAGGGTCTTTTCAACGAATTTTTATTGAGTAAAGATTTGAAATTTAAAATATTAGCATTTCATTTGCGTAAACTTTATTAGGCTAATTGATATAAAAATCGAAAAATCAATCGTTATTTTAGAGTAAAATATGATGTATGAAAATCCAAATCTGGACTATCTTGAGCAGCTGACCGCTGGAGATCTAACGGTTCGGAAGACGATTTATGCGCTCATGGTCAATGAGTTTGATTCAGATTTTGAAGCCTACAAAAAGGCAAAATTGCAAAATGATACCCAGGCCTGTATTGCCCTCGTTCATCGGCTGAAACATAAAATTGGTTTTCTAGGCATGGAATATTCGTACCAAATTGCCAATCGATATGAAGTTGAATTACGTCGCAATTCGAATCGTTTTGCTGCCGAGTTTGATGCGGTACTAGATCAAATACACAAATTTATTCAAAAAACACCGCAATTATGAAATGTGTAATTGTAGATGATGAATTGCTAGCGCGCGAGATTTTGTCGCATTTGGTTTTAAAAACACCTGATCTAATTACAGTAGCGGCTTTTTCAAATGCTATTGACTTGATTAAGTTTATCAATACTAAACCCGAATTGGACTTAATTTTTTTGGACATTCACTTGCCTAATTTTTCAGGTTTTGACTTTCTACAAACCATGAATGATTTGCCACTGGTGGTTATTGTTTCTAATGATGAAAATTTAGCATTAGAGGCTTTTAATTATGATTGTATTGTAGATTATTTAGTAAAACCGGTTACACCTAAACGATTTGAACGCGCTATGGAACGTGTACGCATGAAAATGCATGTTGGGTATATTCATCCTGCTGATTCAAATGGCCCTCAGGAAATTTTTGTCAATATTGATAAACGCATTATAAAAATTGAATTAAACTCTATTAACTACCTTAAAGCTAATGGTGATTATGTGCAAATAATAACCGAACAACAAAGTTATCGCGTGCATTCTACGCTAACCCAATTGCAAGTAAAATTACCCAAATCGCAGTTCGTTAAAACCCATCGGTCCTATATTGTCAATATTGCCAAAGTCAATGCTGTTAAAGACACTACAGTAGTAATTGGTAAAGATGCTATTCCGGTTAGTAAGAATAACCGCGAGGAACTAATAGAGCGATTGAATAGGGTTTGATAGATGCGCCAATAGGGTGGTCATTTGTTTTTTGTAAGGTTGCGCTTCACTATTAAAATTTGGTTAAAATACTATTTATTTCATTTGTTTTGTTTTTAAAATCGGCAGTTTTGTTTAATTTTGCTACAAATTCCTTGTACATTTTATCTACCATAATGGATACGTTAGTTTATAAAAATAAATTTGGTCAGCTCTTTGAATCACACTTTAGTATTTTACAATCCGGATTTATGCAGGATTACGCTTATGCAAGTCTTCGTAAAATTCAACTATTAAAAACCCGAAATTATCAATACAATAAAATGCTGTTTTTGCTTTCAATTGCAACGGCATTAATTGGTTTTTCGCTTCGTTCTATTAGTCCCTTACTTTTCGTATTGGGTTGTATCATGAGCGTAGTGTTACTTTATTTTTGCTTTCGAATAAAAAAATACCGCTATCAATTACAACTTCGAACTACAAATAGCGAGTATATACGTGTGGAAGTAGCGAAAGCGCTTGTTGAAGATGCTAAAACACTGGTTCGTAAACTGAATCGAAAACTCAAAGATAGTTCAAATTATTTGCAAGCGGGATAGAAAATGGCACAACCAAAACTGGCCGTATATGATACGTCAAAAGGTTTTTCTTCGTTTGTAAAACATTATTTTGCTAAGGAGATTTCTATTGAGGTTTGTACGAGTAAAAAGAAATTTAGTTTAGCGTGGTTTAATGATTTTCACTATTGTTTTTTTGTGGTTAATGATGTTGAAGATCTTTTTAATCTGATGAAAGTCGCACCACTCCAAAATAATTTGGTAGTCGGATCAACCCATTCAATTTTGGAAATGAAAATAAAGTCAATCCAAGATTCAAACTTTACGATTATTGATTTAAGTTTAAATAAAAACGATTTGTTACAGTATATGACGGCCTATTTAAAACGCAATCAATTGATAGAATAATTAGATTGCCGTAGCCTTAGTTATCCGATTTATTTAGCTATCGTTGATTTATTCCTTTTTTGTTTACCGGTTTTAGAATCTCAAAATCAAAAATAGACTTATAAAAAAAGGCTGTTTCGTTAGAGACAGCCTTGTATATTATTTACTTAATTCAACAAAGTATTTATAAAAAAGCGGTATCGTTTCAATACCTTTTAGGTAATTAAAGATGCCGTAATGTTCATTTGGCGAATGGATTGCGTCACTATCAAGCCCAAATCCCATCAAAATTGTTTTCGATTTCAACTCTTTTTCAAACAACGCTACAATAGGAATACTTCCACCAGATCGCACCGGAATGGCAGGAACTCCAAAAGTTTCAGTATAGGCTTTATTAGCCGCTTGATATCCAATACTGTCAATGGGTGTAACATAACCTTGTCCTCCATGATGCGGAGTTACTTTTACCTTTACAGCAGGCGGTGCAATACTAATAAAGTGTTTGGTAAACAAGTCGGTAATTTCTTCCCAATCTTGATTGGGGACTAAGCGCATGGAGATTTTTGCATATGCCTTACTTGCAATTACGGTTTTTGCGCCTTCACCAGTATACCCGCCCCAAATTCCATTGACATCTAGAGTTGGGCGTATGGAGTTGCGCTCATTCGTAGTATAGCCTTGTTCACCATAAACATCGGCAATGTCTAAGGCCTTTTTATAGGCCTCTTCGCTGTAGGGGCGTTTTGCCATTTCAGCACGCTCGGCCAAGGATAATTCTTCTACTTTGTCGTAAAAGCCGGGTATAGTAATGTGGTTGTTTTCGTCGTGCAACGAGGCGATCATTTTTGCTAAAACATTAATTGGATTAGCTACGGCACCGCCATAAAGTCCGGAATGTAAATCGCGATTAGGTCCTGTAACTTCTACTTCTACATAACTCAAACCGCGCAGCCCTGTTGTAATTGACGGTTGCTGGTTGGAAATCATGCCCGTATCTGAAATTAATATTACATCATTGGCCAATTTCTCTTGATTGTGCTCAACAAACCAGCTCAATGATTTCGAACCTACTTCTTCTTCGCCTTCGATCATGAATTTCACATTACAAGGTAAAGAATCGGTTTGAATCATATATTCAAATGCCTTTACATGCATAAAAACTTGCCCTTTGTCGTCGCAAGCTCCTCGTGCAAAGATAGCGCCTTCGGGATGGATGTCGGTAGTTTTTATAACCGGTTCAAAGGGTGGTGACTCCCATAATTCAATAGGGTCGGGGGGCTGCACATCATAATGACCATAGACCAATACAGTGGGTAAATTGGGGTCAATAATTTTTTCACCATAAACGATAGGATATCCGGGTGTTTCACACAGCTCGACCGTATCGCATCCAGCCTGAATTAAACTTTCTTTTATTGCGATAGCGGTGTCAATTACATCTTGTGCATAAGCACTATCGGCACTTACGGAGGGTATTTTAAGTAATTCTATAAGTTCGTTGATAAAACGCGCTTTGTGGGTTTGAACATAGTGTTTAATTGATTCCATTTTTATTTAATTAATAAATCAAAGATAGGAATTCAAATTTCAATCGGTACTATTCTAAATTCCAAATTTTTCAATTCAGATGCTTTTTTTGGGAAATTAGAAATTGCCCTTTGGAAATTCAAAATATTACCTATATTTGCAGTCACAATTTTTGCGGGTGTGGCGAAATTGGTAGACGTGCCAGACTTAGGATCTGGTGCCGCAAGGCGTGTAGGTTCGAGTCCTATCACCCGCACTTTATAAATCCTTTAATAGCAAGCGTTAAAGGATTTTTTATTTTTAAGATTTCTTGCTGCGCAAAGTCTCCCGACTTTGAGCCTGTAATCACAAATAAAGAAAAAACACTAAGCCAAGAGTCTTCGCGGAGCTTTTTTAAACTTTAAAAGTGTTAAATAAATAACTATTTTTTATGAATTTGATAGATTTACTTTATTAGTTTAAAATATTTGTTATTTTTGAACTTGTTTTTTTTTGAATCTATGAAAAAATATTTATTACTCATTGCTTTTTCAACGTTGATATTAGGTGTTATAGCAGCCTGCTCAGACGATGATGCGACTTATGTTCCCGTTTCTCCGGTTACGGTCGATTTGACTCAGGTGCCCTATGCGAAGTTATCGGATTATCATTTTTTTGAAGGCCCTATCAAACTACAACAACCTTCTTTAAATGTTTTGCCTTACGAACCTGCAAGTGGACTTTTTACCGATTATGCGTTAAAAAAACGTTTCATTTGGATGCCTGAAGGTGTAAAAGCAACTTATAATGCTGCCAATAAAGTTTTTGAATTTCCTGTTGGAACGGTCCTTATCAAAACCTTTTATTACAATACGGTACAGCCGAATAATACAACTAAAATTATCGAGACACGATTAATGATAAGAAAATCCGATCGATGGTATTTTTATGAATATTTATGGAATGCCGATCAAACCGATGCCGATTTGGTAGAAGGACCTGACTTTGAGAACGGTGATGTGGTTAACCTAACATTTAAAAAGCCCAACAACGAAATTATCAATATTGATTATCGAATTCCCTCCGAAGCCGAATGTTATGCTTGTCATAAAATCAATGAAGTTCGAACACCTATAGGACTCAAACCTCAAAATATAAACCACAATTATCCCTATAGTGAAGGTTCTAAAAATCAGTTACAGAAGCTATTTGAACAAGGTTATCTTGAAAATTATCCAACCTCAATTGCTTCTATAGTTGATTACCGCGATACCTCACAACCATTGGAACTTCGTGTTCGTTCGTATTTAGACATCAATTGTGCGCATTGCCACCAAGATCTCGGGCGATGTGATTATAGAGCTTTGCGTTTTGGTTTTGCCGAAACTACAAATCCTACCAATCTTGGAATGTGTATTGATGCCGATGAACCGTTTGATCCTATATTTAAATTGATTAGTCCGGGTAATGCTGACAAATCAGTTATTCATTATCGAATCAGTACTACCGAAGAAAGCATGCGAATGCCTTTATTGGGAAGGACGATTAATCATGATGAAGGAATCGCTCTAATAGAAGAGTGGATTAATTCAATGACTAATTCCTGTAATTAAAAATAAAAATTAACCAAACAATTTAATGTAATGAGAAAAATTTTATCTTTTTTATTTCTGTTGTCATTGACGATTGCTTCTGCGCAATCGAGCTGTGCTACAGCAGTGTCCGTAACCTTAAACTCAACGACTACAGCACCTGCATTTACCAATGAAACAGGAACAGCGCCTTCTCTTTTATGTGGATTAGCGAATGGAGCGGGGACTAAAGGCAAATGGTATAGTTTTACACCCACACAAAACATGAGTGTTACAGTTTCTACCGTCTTACCACAAAACGGCACAAAAGATACACGACTCATTGTGTATTCGGGTACTTGTACAGGATTAGTTTGTGTTGGAGCAAATGATGATTTTAATGGTGCAAATACCTCACAGGTTACCTTCAATGCAATTGCAGGAACTACATATACTATAGCTTTTGATAATCGTTATAGTCAGTCGACCTTTGACTTTACTGTAATGGAGTCGGCACCAGCTGCTCCCGATCGTTTATCCTTTACCTCACAAGCTGTTGCAGGTATAACTGGAAATTACAACAATTGTGTTGTGGATATGAATGGTGATTATAAAGATGATATTGTATCTGCAATTAGTACTACTCAATTGGCTATTTCCTACCAACAAACGGGTGGTACATTTACTACTTCAACCTATACAGTTGCCAGTACATCAGTATTGCCTTCATGGAGTATTGCCGCAGGAGATTATGATGGCAATGGATTTAATGATTTAATTTATGGTTCAGGCAGTGGCGTAGTTTTCTTAAAAGCAAATAGCACAGGAACTGGATTTACAACCGACAGAAAAACGCAAAGTTATTTAGTGCAGCGCACCAACTTTGTTGATATTAACAATGACGGTAAATTAGACGCTTTCGCTTGTGATGATAATGCGCCTAACCGATATTATATGAATGATGGAACCAATTTAAATCATGTTCAAGGAGGAATTGGTGATTTTGCTACAGGAGGTAATTATGCTACCAATTGGTTTGACTATGACAACGATGGTGACCTTGATGTGTATATTTCAAAATGTGGACAAGGAGGTTCAGGTGTTGGAGGAAATATTGACCAATTATTTAATAACAACGGATCAGGGGTATATACTAATGTTGCTGCTGCTGCCAATATGGCTAATCCCGAGCAAACATGGTCTGGTGCAGTAGGCGATTTTAATAATGACGGTTGGGTTGATGTTGTGGTTGGAGTTAATTCAAATTCAAATGGTACTACCAATGTAAAAAGAAATAATGGAGACGGTACATTCACAAGTGTAACCCAAGGTTCAGGGTATGATACCATAACAAGTGTGGGTAGAGAATATGTGGCTCAAGATTTTGATAATGATGGTTTCTTAGATGTATTGGGTGCCGGAAGAACCATTATGTTTGGCGATGGAGCATTCCATTTTACACCAAATCCAAATCAATATGCTATTTCTGATTATGATCGTCCAATCGGGGATTTAAATAATGATGGATTTCTAGACATTCAAAATGGAACGAATGTTTTGTTTAATAACGGGAATTCGAACAAATGGATAAAAATAAATCTTCAAGGGGTACAAAGTAACCGAAATGGAATAGGGGCTCGAATAGAAATTTATGGTTCATGGGGGAAACAAATTAGAGATGTTTTAAGCGGTACAGGTTTTCAAAATATGAGTACACTAACGGCACATTTTGGAATTGGCCAAGCTACAGCAATTGATCAATTAATTATTAGATGGCCTTCGGGAATTGTAGATGTAATTTCAAATCCGTTACCGAATCAAGCGCTATTGGTTGTTGAGGGTTCTTCAGTTTTAGGGAATGTTTCGTATTTAAATTCAACATTTACAGTTTATCCTAACCCTGCATCGACGAGTTTGCAAATCAAAACTCCAGATAATATTGTGATAAAAAGCGCTCAAGTTTTTGATGTAACAGGTCGAATGATTCTTGATGCACCAATAATTAACAATACTTTGAATATTGCAACCTTAAATACAGGAACGTACATTTTAGTGGTT